>ERZ1034962.151-NODE-151-length-40821-cov-20.861012_pt1 | contig 40821 bp, 40 predicted proteins | sample MGYA00520696_ERZ1034962 | MGnify/ENA primary metagenome ERZ1034962 (study PRJEB33766, sample SAMN09781770) | gut metagenome | biome: gut microbiome | host: Homo sapiens | place: Madagascar | study: EMG produced TPA metagenomics assembly of the PRJNA485056 data...
TGGAGTACAGCCAGTTATTTTTCAGGTTGGTCCAGCCTTCGTAGGTTTCCAGTTCACCCCATTCACTGATAACGCCCTGAAGGGCACCGGATGACGCCACCTGTGCGCCCAGCTGGCGACAGGAGTAAATCGCTGTTCCGTCGTAATCGCTGTTGAGCCATTCGTATTTTGTCGCACTCTGCGCAAACCAGTTGCCGCCCATGTTCAGGGTCACGGTCTGTCCGTCCGTATCCGTGCCGGTCAGGGTGACACCTGCCGGATTGCTCTTCACGGTCATGACATTGCCATTGATGCTTACGGCCGGTGAGGATGCAGTCCAGGTGACTGTGCCGGCGGCATTCTCCGTATCGATGCGGAATTTCGCGCCCGGCCAGGTGCTGTTGGGAACACGCTTGCCAAAGTTTTTGCCGTCTGCGCCAGTGGCATCGATGCCGGTGACGCTGCTGACTGTCAGGGCAGGCATGACCGTGATGACAGGGGCCGTGTACTGCTGGCCATACGCGTCAGCGGTAATGGTGACCGTTCCGGGCGTGGTACTTTCCCACGTTGTGGTGGCACGGCCCTGTGCATCCGTTGTTCCCTGTGTCTGCCAGAGATTGCCACTGTCAGCATGCCAGTCCACGCGTTCGCCACTGACAGGGTTGCCTGCGGCATCCGTCAGCGTCAGGGTGACCGTCTGCCTGCTTCCCGGATAAACACGCTCTTTTTCAACCGTGATGACACCACGGACGGTACGGGTGAAGGTGACAGACTGTGCGCTGATTTGTTTTCCGTCCACGGTGGCATTAACCACGGCCTGTCCGGGCTGCGTGCTGGTCAGAGTTACCGTGGCTTCACCCTGTGCACCGGTTGTGCCCTGCGAGGCTGAAAGTGTGCCCAGGTCGGTGCTCCACTGCACGGCTTTGTCCTTCACGGGCTGACCTGCCGCGTCACGCACGTTCAGGGTGTACGTGATGGCGTCATTTCCGTCAGCCACAGCGGTGGTCCTGCCGGCCTGCAGGGTGAGATACAACTGCTGTGTGAAGCTGACGCGGGGCGCACTTACTGTGGTGGTCGTACCGTTCAGGGAAAGCGATACCTGTGCATTACCGGCCTGTGTACTGGTCAGGGTGGCAGATGCGGCACCGGCAGCATTCGTCACTGCATCCTGCTGTGTGAACTGTCCGTTGTCCGTGTGCCAGGTGACAGCCTGCCCGGCGACCGGATTGCCTGCGGCATCCCGGATGACAGCGGTCAGAATGATGCTGTCCTGGCCGTCGGCAACGGCGGAGGTTTTGTTCACCACAATGGCGGAATCCAGGTGGTTTTCAAACGTCACCGGGGCGGCACTGATGGTGGTGCCGTCCACGGAGGCATTCACCACCGCCTGTCCGGCACGGGTGCTGGTCAGCTGAACGGTCAGTTGGCCATTCTGGTCGGTGGTGCCCTGTGTCCGGCTCAGTTGCCCGGCCGTGGTGGTGAATGTAACGTTTTTCCCTGAAAGGGGCTTACCGTCAGTGGTTTTCAGCGTCAGGGTGTAGCTGACCGCCTCCTGACCATCTGCCAGCGCCTGAGTACGGTCAGCCAGCAGTTCTCCCTGCATGGCGGCAACAAAATTTACATCAGCTGCCTTTGCCGTCTGGTTACGGGTGGTGGCCGCAACCCGGATAATACCGGTGGTCTGACTGGTCAGGGTGGCTGTGGCCACACCGTCAGCGTTCGTGGTGTTCTCACCATTCAGCGTGCCGCCGTTGTGTTCCCAGCGTACAGCCTGTCCGCTGACCGGTTTTCCGTCACTGCCCGTGACGGTCAGGGTGTAGCGCACACTGTCCGCACCGTCTGCAGTGGCCGTGGTTTTATCCGTGCTGACAGCCAGTTGCTGCTGTGCTGCCGGGGACACCAGAATACGGGTACGGGCAATATCAGAGAGGTTACCACGGGTATCCCGTGCCCTGCCGGAGAGTGTGATGCTTTGACGGTCAGATGACCAGGCGGGTAACTGGAGAGTGATTTGTTGCCCGTTATTACTGATAACTTTCCCTCCTGCCTGACGCAGTTCTGCATCGTCAAGCTCGATACGGGACAACCCGTATTTCGCGTTTACCTGTGGCGTCAGGGTGACGGTCGTCAGTTCTGCGCCATATACATCCGGTGGCAGCTGCAGGGTAATCAGCGTCTGCTTACGGTATTCCAGCACCACATCATTGTTACGGTTCACCAGTTCAAGGCGGTTAGCGACCAGTGAACGTTGTGCGCCCACCCGGCTGCTGTCCAGCTGATGCGCCAGCGGTTCACCGATACGGTATGTCAGGCCGAGGTTCAGGCGGGTGTCGTCAGCCCCGTTTTTGCCCCTGCGGTAATCGACGCCAGTGGTCAGCAGCGGGAACGGCGTCCAGGTGACACCGGCAGTGATGGCATGAGGATTCTTCTGGCGTTCAGACTCGCCAAACAGCGCCACTTCATTCCCGTAATACTGCTCGTAAACCAGCTTACCGCCCAGCTGCGGATACGCAGGCAGCCAGCCTTCAGCACGAATATCCCAGCCGTCAGCCGGACGTTCGTCATAATCGGTAACGGTCGGGGACTGCCGCCAGTCAGACAGGCGTTTGTATCCGTTGGCGGACAGCTTCAGGTAATCACGCCAGGCTTCCACGCCAATCCCGTAGCGGCGGTTGGTGTTGCGCCAGTCCACGTCATAAAACACGTTGTATCCCAGCATCCAGCCGTTATCCGTGAAGTAACGGTGGCCCAGCCCGGCATTGGTGGTGAAGCGTCCGTCGTTATCCCGCATCCCGAGCTGGGTAAACAGCACGTTCTTCGGGGTGTTGTAAAACGGCAGCAGCACATCGAGCGACGAGCCTTTCAGGGAGAAGTCACTGTCCACGCTCAGCTGCGTTTTCGCCGTACCGAACTGATTCAGCCACTGCGTAACCGCATCTGCTGCCTGCCCGGAAGCCTGGCTGGTCAGCAGCTGGCGGGCTGCATCACCGCTGTTGCTGCCCTGCAGCACACGTCCGGCCTCCATCGCAGTCTGTGCCACAGATTGTTCATCAGCCTGAAAGATGCCGGCAAATGCCGGGGAAATTTGCGCAAAGAACTGGACGGCCACCATTGAGTAGCCAATCGTTTTTCTCATGGGTTTTAGTCTCCGTTTTATATCAACAGAAGATGAATGGATGAACTGAAGGGAGAGAGGTAAGTGTCAGAAAGCGGACAGACTGCATGAACGGCAGCCCGGCCTCTGTCAGTAGGGCAGTGTCCAGTCCTGCCCCTGTTCCCAGCGGGACTGCCAGTGTTTCAGATACGTTTTCGCAATATCAGGCGCGTTCCTGATTACGATGGCGTTCTCTGAATTTACGCGACTGGCGGCACGGCTGAAATTGAAGCTGCCGGTTTCCACATTTGCCCGGTCAGTGATGATGACTTTGTCATGCAGTATTTTGTAACTGCTCACGGTTCTGACCGGGATGCCGGCAAGCACCAGTGTGTTGATGGCCGCCCGACTGTATTTGTTGTTGTTACTTTCAGCATCAAGAACAACCCGGACATCCACGCCCCGCTTTCTGGCGTCAGTCAGTGCCCGGGCAATCTCCGGTGAGGTGAATGCGTAGCCCATCAGCCGGATCTCCTGCCCGGCGTCACTGATGGTGCGCATGATCAACTGCTGCGCGGAGCCTTCCGGCGAAAAGCCCGCCTGAATATCCGGTGTTGCACAGGCCGGCTGAATAAAGAGTGCGGCCATCATGGTGGTGATGGCCAGACGGTGTCTGAGTTTCACTGTGGATCTGTTCCTTTATCGGAGTTTACAGGAGAAGGGAATGCCGTACTGTCAGTGGCCAGCTTATGGGCTATCTGATCGGAAACGCTGATTGGCCGATGTCGGGTCTGTGCCAGGAACCAGCGACCTTTGCTGCGTTTCATCGCCTCCCGTGCGGCTTCAAACAGCAGGATTCCCCGTTGTTCCGGGGTGTAGCTGATATCACACCGGTTATCGAGGTTAAGGGTGATTTCTGCCAGCCGGGCCAGAATGGGATCCATAATCGGTGGTGGATTGCGGGGTGCCATACCCGCCATGATTTCGTCCGTGCGCTGCAGCACCAGACTGACTTCCTGTGAGTCAGGCGGAAGCAGACGGGCCAGCGACGGATTCTTTTTCACCAGTTCGGCTTCTGACGGACGTCCGATGTCAATGAAGCGGTTAATGCGCATCTGCAGTTTTGACGACAGTTTTTCGTCATCCGGAATGTAAACCGCGTTGCAGGGGACCAGTGCACTTTTGAAGGAGATAAACCCTTCTCCCGGATTCAGGTTTTTCAGCTCATCCAGGCTGATGCGGTCTTTTTCCCGGATATGCGTGGTGGTGGCATCCTCGAACTGATTACCGAACATGCCCGGGGAGCGTTTCACTTCGCCCAGTTCGGCAAAATAATCCTTCCCGGCAGTGGAGCGGGCCAGTTCATAGGTGTCCTTTTCATCTTGCAGGGCCATGAACCATTTCACGAGCAGGTTGGCGTTTACGGTCTGGTATTCCCCCCTGAACTGGGCAATGAATCGCTGAATGTCCTGGGCTGAGATAATCAGCATGTAGCCGAGGCTGCGCATCTGGGCGGCAAGATCGTCCATGCCTGGTGCAAAATAGCTGCCCAGCTCGTCGTGAATGTCCGGAAAAGGGAAGCGGTTCCGGTATTTTTTAGCCGTCAGGACCTGTTCGCGTTTCCCTTCGAGGTGATAACCGAGGTCGCGGGCTATGACCATACGTTTGGCTGAAATATAGAGCTTACCCAGACTGGCTGATTCTGATTTGGAGAGCTCCAGCGCCGGAATGAGAACGACCAGTGCCCGGTCATTGTGCAGAACGTCGCGTAAATCAATGTCACCTGCATCGTTTGCAAAAATGTGTCCATACACGTCGTTAAACATGGCCAGCATTTTGGAGAACTGCTGGATAAGGAAGCCGTGCTGGTCAAATACCCCCTGATCCCATTCGCCCGGACGACTGACCAGGTCCATCTGAAAGCCGGCCAGTGTCGACAGGTAGTTCTCCAGTGCGTTGATCCCTTCCTGATGCCAGCCGTTCTGTTTCCCCTCGATGTAGAGTGCTGCCATTTCCTTCAGTGGCAGATGCTTGTGCAGCATGGTGAGTGAAAAGCGCAGATTTTCCCGCTTGCACTTGTAGTGCAGGCTGTACACCAGTCCGTAAAGCATGGGCTTGGCTTTGTCCTGCCAGTCAGCAGAGCTGCCGTCCACTTTCGGGAGCATGGACTCCATCAGCTGAATAATGTAAGACGCGGTGGCGTTATTGCTCAGATTGATGGTGTTGGACTGTGGCCGGGTACGATCATTGCTGAGCAGTTCATCAAACCTGTCGCGTCCGCCATTCAGGAAGTTCAGTACATAGAAGTTATCTTCCAGCCCGAAGCGCCGCAGCAGACTCCATGAGGAAAATGCCAGAGCGGTTTCCGCCTTACCGTCAGAGTAACAGTATCCCCGTCCCAGACAGATGGCGTTCAGTTGCAGGGAGAGCAGGGCTTCGGTTTTCCCGGAACCGGTTGTGGCCAGCAACTGCATATGACGCAGACAGTCATCACGGGTCAGCCATAATTCCCGCCCCAGAAAGCGTTTCCTGGCATAGCCGAGGCACATGATGCCGCCGGCTTTTTCGATGGTGAGTTTGCGTCTGATAAAACGGAAGAAGCCACCGGGTAGTGTGAATTCGTTTGCTTCCTCACGTTCTGTTGAATAATCAAAACCGCCGATGTCCGTGGGCATCCTCAGCGGCAGACGGAAGCGTTGATCCGTAAAGACAAACAGCCAGATAACGGCACATATCAGGCAGGGCAGCAACAGCCACGGGGCAATGAGGCATAACAGCAGCCCGCCGAGCATGCCGGCCTGCAGGGAAAAAGGGGACAGCAGAATGTCCATCAGCCAGGTGGACCTGATGACATGTTGTACCCGCTGTTTGTCCACCGGTCGGGAATCAATGGCCATCCGTTTTCTCCTGCAGAAAATCCGCCAGACGTTTGTCACTGGTCAGTACGGATAACGGGATTTCCCGACCGTCATCGGCCAGTAACTGTGGTGTGCCCGGCAACTGATAGTAGTTAAAGGCCCGGTTGTTGATGTTCAGGGCATGCAGGCCGTCTTTGCACTCTACATCGGGAACATCGTTTTTACTGCCCGGTGCCATACCGGCATCAGCGGCAAACAGGGATTTCCAGTGTGCTGGTCGTTCCTCTGTGGGCAGGCAGAGCAGAGGGGACAGTAGTTTCTGTGAGTCGGTGCTGCCTATGACGCTGACCGGGAATATTTCCACGTTGTAATCCTGCGCCAGTACATCCAGAACCGGCTCCAGTGTCCGGCAATGCGGACAGAGCGGGTCTGAAAACACGTAGATTGTCCGTGGATGTCCGGTTGAAAGCGTGACAGTGTAACGCCCGCTGGCGGCTGCTTTCTTCAGACTTTCAGCCCGGACTGCCTGTGGAGACGGTGTTTTTTCTGTCTCCTGTGGCTGTGGAGCTGCACTGGCGGGCACGGTATGGACCTGCTGCGGTGCAGAAACCGGTTCATCAAAGGTCAGCGTGATGGTGGCCGGCCATGAGATAACCAGCCACAGCAGGGCAATCACGAGCAGGACACCCGTTATAAGAGCCACCACCGCTGACTGATTCTGACGCTGCCGGCGGTGTTTCTGTATCGCCAGCAGCAGTGCCTGTGCATCCTCAACCGAAGGGGCTTTGTAAATCATCTGCGTGGCGTGATGGTCACTGTCGTGCATCAGGCAGTTACCCTGCAGGAAGAAGCGGGGATTTTTGCCGGGGAAACACATAAAAATGGGGTGATCGTTGCCGGTGAATGCGCTCAGGCATCCGTACTTCATACGAATGGTGTAGGTGTTCATCTGGACTCCTTAGTTTTTCCTGCCCGGGCGGAAACGCATCGGTTGTTTCTGTTCCGGGCTGTCGGGTGATTCAGGTTGTTGTGGCTGTGAGGCCACAGGGGCGTGTTTTTCTGAAATGGCACTGTCTGTCGGTTTGTCCGGTTCCGGAGCGACGGGTGGTGACGGGGCAGGCTCTTCCTGCTGCAGTGCCTCATTGGGGGCAAAGAAGAACAGGTCGTCACGTTCTCCGGTGTCCGGGGATTTCAGGTTTTCCGGATCGACCCGGTGCAGCTCCACCACCATACCGGTGCTGATAAGGTCTGCTTCCAGCCCGTCAACAGCCTTTGCGGTCGGATCGTCCACCGGTGGAATGGCTACCTGCAGTCGGGCCGACATGTCAGCGATTAAGGTTTCCCACTGCGCGGTGGCTATCACACCGGCACCTTCGACGAAGACCTTCGGGCGGTCGGATGAAGCCAGAACGTAGAACAGTGTTCTGTCCAGCCCCTTCAGCCAGCGGAACTGGATACAGGGAAGGCGAATATCACGAGCATGCAGCGCAGACAGGGCTGTTCGTGTGGTGCTGTGATGCCGCAGCCATGCTCTGGCTTTTGGTGTGGCCATGACGCGCCGGAATGCCTTGTCAGCCAGGCTGAGACGGGGATAACCACGTTTACCGCCATGTTCTTTCTGTGGCTGGCCACATGAACGGTTCAGGGTATCCAGCAGCCCGATGGCAGCGGTGCGATCGTTACAGAACTCCTGCAGACCGAACACAGCAACCAGTGCGCGCTCTGCCGGACTGAAACTTTCCGGCCCCTGCAGCGGTGTACCTGCCTGCGCTTCGAAGACCAGCCTTGCCCGTTCCCGGTCAAGGCGCTGTCCGATTACCAGTTTATGTTTTGTGGCAAACTCGTCCGGCGACATGGCACTCCGGTGTTCCGGGGGATCGGTGTTCAGCAGCTGGGTTCTGGGATCGCCATACTGCAGCAGGGGGATAACAGCCGGTGAAAACGCGGACATGATGCGCGGCAGGGTATGAATATTAATGGGCCTGCGTGTCCGGTTTGCCGGATGGTTCCGGCTGATGATGATGCCGCCGATGGCCACCGGAACGAAAAAGAGAAAGAGAATGCCGGCGGTCTGATTCATGAGTTCAATCATCTGCCCGGCAGAGAGGGTTTCGCTGCGCTGACTGCCCCACACCAGGAGGTTCATTTTCCCGGCGACAGTGACGTGTATGGCCGGAAAATCAACGATGCCCCACAAATAATAGAGCAGCACGCAATATCCGTAGAACAGGGAAGGATGTATTGCCCAGACGACAACGCAGACCAGAGCAATGCAGATGAGGATCATCATGCCGGAATCGTTACCCTGCTGAGGGTGAGGATATTGAGACATAGTGGTTTCTCACATTAAGGGAATAACAAACAGATACAGCACGCTGAGTGCGTTCTGCATGACGAAAGAAAACGTAAGTAAGATGGTGTTACCTGGATTTTGGTGTGGAACCAGCCCAGGTGAAGCGGAGAGCGATCATTTTAAAATGATGTCGTTCCCCTTGAGTTTATAGTGAACTGGCTATATGTTGATTATAGCGAATACGTTATAGGCATTTTATGTGGAACGTAATAACAACTGAGTGTTTTGATGAGTGGTTTGATACACAAAGTGAAGATTTACAGGATGAAATTTTATCTGTGTTGCAGATCCTGAAAGAAGTGGGTCCAAATCTTGGACGACCTTATGTTGATACGCTAAAGGGATCAAAGTACCCCAATATGAAAGAATTGCGGGTACAGTTTGCAGGTGAGCCGATTAGGGCGTTTTTCGCTTTTGATCCAAACAGAATGGCCATTGTGCTGTGTGCCGGTAATAAAGCTGGCCAGAATGAAAAACGATTCTACAAAGATATGATTAACCTTGCTGATTCAGAGTACAGCAAACACATTAGAAAATAAGGAAACGATATGCGAACCTTAGAAGATATGATTGCTGCACGCAGCCCTGAAAGTCAGGCGCGTATCGCAGCCAGAGCTCAGGAGCTTCGGCAGGAGATTGCTTTAACGTCTCTTCGTCATGAGCTGAATATGTCACAGACTCAACTGGCCCGGGCTATGGGGGTTAAGCAACCGACAGTGGCGAAAATTGAACAAGCGGATAATGATCCCCGGTTATCTACCTTAAAGCGGTATGTGGAGGCTTTAGGCGGAGAATTAAGCCTTGATATAACACTTCCTACCGGGAAACGCGTTGCTTTCCATCTCTGAGTGTTACCAGAGGCTGATAATTTAGCCTCTTCGTGATTAATCAATCTTGCTGGAACTAAATGAGCAGGGAGACGCTCATTACACTTTCTCTTTTGTTGGAGAGAGTGTTAACCTGCCATGTGTCAAGGTTATGTGGTTAGTGTCCCGAGTTGAACGTAAAGTTTAATCGGGACCTTTTTATCTCAGGCCTTCGGGCATGGCCTCCGACCATTAGCTGAAAGGCTTTCATGCAAAATATCAGGTATGGTCTTTTTAATTAGTGATTATTGGTGTAATGATCCAGAAGCGGATCAATACTGCTTTTGTGTTGTTTAACAGTCATATACTTCCCGACGGTGGCCAATAGTGGCTGCCAGGATTACAAGCTCTTCGTCTCTGATTTCACATAAAATCCGGTAATCCCCAACCCGGTAGCGCCAGAACACACCGAGTTCGCCTTTAAGTGGTTTTCCGGATATCCGTGGTTCGGGTAAAGTGGCAATTCGCAATTCCATAAAATCGACAATTCGCCGCGCGTTCTGTTTATCCATTTTGCGCAAAGATTTGAGAGCGCGTTCAGAGTAATTAATCGTCCAGGCCAAGCGATTTCCTCACATCTTCAGACGTGTAAGTGGCCTCATCACCGCGGCGAATCCGCGCCACAGTATCTGCAGATAAGTAGTAATCTTCCAGATCTTCCAGATGCGCAAGAATAGCTTCTCTTGCATAGAATGTTTTTGTCCGACCGGTCTGTTTTGCCAGAAAATTCAGGCGGGCTTCAATATCATCAGGTAACCGAATAGCCAGCATGTAACAACTCCAGATATGTATGCTATACACGTATAGCAAAATTATAAATGAGAAAGAATAAAAAACAATCAATACAGGTCGATATCTGGCAGATATATCAGTGCCAGCAAACGGATGCTCCTGTCGGACATCCGTTGCGGTAGGCCCCGACGAATGTCGGGGCTTATTGTCAGATGATTTTCATGAAAGGAAGCCATTCACCGGCTGTGGCAAAACTTTCTTCAGCGCCACAACGAAAGTGAAGATGGGACAGAGAAGTTCCGCTACACGAGGCACTGAATTCCTGCTCTATCCTGTAAAGGACTATACGAGACGCAGCCTCCCGCGAATCCGGAGAGAATGCACTGTCAACTTCGCAGTGTAACTGGAAGTCTCCTTGTTTCATATGGCAGTGCTGGCAATGATTCATCCAGTAACGGGCATTCACTGTTTTACTGTAGTCTTTTGCCAGATAATGGCGTATCTGCTCCAGTTTTTTCAGATTTTGCTCGGGGATATCATCCACGTAAAAGATAAAGGCGGGCAACTCCTGCATTTGCCAGTAAAGCTGCCCATCTTCATCCTGCTCAAGTGTTTTATGGCCGGCAGGTAACAGGAAAGACGTCATTACCGTTTCCCTGCCACATTTCCAGCACTGGTCTGGTGTCTGGGCAATGAACCAGTAAGGCGACAGCACATTTCCGGATGGTAACCATCGGGTAAAATCACTTGTGGGCACACCATCAGGTATATACCAGGTTTTTCTGGTGGCATCCCAGCGAGCACCGAGTCTTTTAGCCTCATCCTTTTCATTATAAGGAACATTAATATCAATTCTTGCCATAATAACTCCCGTATATAAATATTCCTGTCAGTACAGGGCTATTTTACAGGCATGACGACGATCCATTTATCACCGTCTTTTATAAAGGGTAGAGATGTCGTGGCTTTCTGGACGCCTGCCATAGGCACTTCACTCTGAATTTCAACGGTGCAGTTGTATTTATTTTCAGAACCAGTTTGCTCACATGATATTTTGCGAGCCGAGATGAACTTCATCCTCATTGATTCCAGTAGTTTTGAACCGACAGCTCCGGCTGATTTTGATATCTGCGCATTTGCTTCTTCAAACGAGGCTTTAAGTGTGTTGTTGATTTCTGCTTCAGTTGGTTCCGTCTGACCACATCCGGAAAGCAGAACACTGAGGCCAAGAACGCAGACAGGAAACATGCTTTTCATGAATTAAGGAACTCCTTGTTACTGTAAATGGGTACAGATTAACCTAAGTTATCTGGAGAGAGAGCTTCCTGTCAGGTGAAGGTAAGAAAATCAGACTTTTTTGGTGAAATTTAGTGGTATAAAAGAGAAGGCGTTATCAGTCATAACGCTTTCTCCTTACCCTGACAGATGTATTGCGTCTGTTTGCAGGAGTTCGGTTGGTATGCCCCGGACTCCTGCTTTCTTTTATGCGTAAATTGATATTTACAATTTGCAATTCTCAGACCAGAGACCAGACAGGTTTAGGTATTTTATCGTAAAGTTTGCCCATTTTTATTTCGGCGTAACGGTGGTCAGCGGCAGAAAGAAATTCAATAAACTCCTTGTCTGACATGAGATATCTGTTTCGCTCGATGACTTTGTCCAGTGTGGTGATGTTTTTACAACGTCGTAACTTGTATAAGTAGTCCTGTTTATTCACGCACGATATTCCTTCAGTGTTTATGCTGGTTTGACAGCCTGATTTTCAGTGTTTTATACTAAAAATGCTCGAACTGGTAGTTTCTTATAACAAAGAAACGAACCAGAGACAGTAGGCAGGGTAAGCCAGAGGTCCGCAGAAATGCGGACCTTTTTTCTTATGCGGTAGCCAAACTTTGCTGAACGTGTTTATAGAAACTGCGTTCGTCTTTAGGGGAGTAAGACGGGCTGCACATTATGTCCAGTTTGTTGCAAAACTCTTTGGCATTAGGCTTTGTTTGAGAAATTGTAATGGACGGGAATTCAAAATCATTAAACTTTAATGTGATATTTCCATTTCCGTCATAATCATACCCCCCCCACTGTTGGAAGTTATACCCTTTAACGACAGTAGAAGATGTCTTCCCATTTATTATAATTAAGAATTCCCCGCGAATTGGATCTATAAAGGCATATTTGCCATCAATATTATTTGAGAGAGAGAATGTGTTTGATGAGAAATCTATTTTTTTCAATATTGTTTTTACTTTTGATTTGTTTTTATTTTGATAAGCAAAGTAAAGGGCAGGATAAGTCATCCCTAGCAATAAAAAAACAATAGCTCCGTATGGTGGGTGTTCAACATAAGGGATACTTTTCATGTAAGAATAAAAGAGCATGCAGCCAATCAAAAGGCAGGGGAAGAACAGTATATAACTAAAAAAGAAAACTACTCTTTTCATTTACTCAACTCCGTATTCTATTTTATTCCATCTGCGTTAGTTGGTTTCTGTGGTTGTTTAGATAAGTGTACACCGGGTGTTCTCTGTAGTCCATGTCCAAAGGAGGCAAAAATGCTTTTGGTTTCATCGACCATGTTACCGAGTATACTGGCTGCTTCTCTGCCACCAAGCCATGAAATGACATAATCAGGCATTGTGACTAATAAAGAGAATATCCTGCAGACGGTAGTTGTACAAATTCTTGCGTATATCATTAAGATGGCTAATAAGGAAACAATCCCTGTTAATGAATTCATCTGAGAGTTAGCTAGAGCCGGGCCAAATAGAATGTTCAGAAGTGTGCCAATGGCAACGATTGCTAGGCTTGCAAATGCAAAGCCTAAAACCATTAACATAGGTCGAATCATTCCATCTATTAAGAATATATATCCATAAGCCGCTCTGCTACCTTTATCATGTTCGGTCCCAATGTGAGTTGCTGCCCATAATGATCCACCCGTGGATCCGATAAGTACACTTACGATCCAGTTTGCACCACTTGATAACCAATAGATAAAAGGTATCATTGGAAGAAATATTGATAAGGATAAACCTATAGAAAAAAGAGCAATAAGAACAAAATAAACCAGAGGGCTAAGTGTGTCTATAGCAGCTTTAGCCCCGTTTGTTCCATTCGCTGTAATAAAACTTGCAATATTTCCCCAAAATCCCTCTGTTCCCATTGTCAGCAATACTTTGATGCCAGTAAAGCCGGTTAAAATCGCTTCTGATGCTATTAATGTATAGTCACCAATATTTTTCATTTTCAGTAATGGGTTTACTTGCCCATAGTTGCTGAATTCATCGTTTGAGAACGATGTTGCCAGATAATTTGCAAATCGTTGCCCCGGCGAACCAAACAGCCCCACAAAAACCGAGCTGGCGTCATCTGCACTGGAGGTTGATTTTGTATTTTTTATATCCTGTGCTCCCAGCGGTGGTGTGTACGATGTGTTCTGCAGCTGCGCCTGATAGGCTGTTATGACACCGCTAAGTGTGTCGCCTGCTCCAATTTCACCAATGCCGGATATCCCGGACACAACGGGTTTCAGTGCCGCAGCATCATTCACCTTCTGGTTGGCTGTGGCGAAAGTCTGATACCAGCTGCCCAGCGATAACCAGCCGTATTTCTTCAGCTGCTCCGTCATGGCACTGGTCAGTTTATTTCCGTTGTCCTGAGCCTGTACCGCCTGATTGACGCGGTCTTCAAATGCCCGTGCCGCATTCTGTATGTCCGTTTCAGCATCCGGCAGTTCACCGCTGCCCGTCTGTTGTCTGTTTATCAGCGCGGTCACAAAACGGGAGGCAGCCTGATTCAGGTCGTTCTGCATCTGGTTAAGCCCGTTTTGCTGGGCACTGGTGATGTTGCTGGTATCGACGGAAGCGCCGAACAGCCCCCAGAAGTTGTTCTTGCTGCCGGATGCATCAGGCAGACGAACAGAACCGCACCGGGCATTGCCGTTTGAGATTTCGAAACCATCAGACAGCTTCCGGATGGTCATCAGCGGCGTTCCACCCTGACCATAGCGGCTGTACATGCTGCTGAGTTCGTTATTGACGCCGTACATGCACAGGTTCATTTCATAAATTGAACGGGCGGCGCTGACCGTCTGGGGCGCGACGGGCTGGTGAGTCAGCGAAAAACCGGATGCCAGCAGGTCGGCAATTTTGTCCGTCATCAGATTGGCACTGCCAATCCCCATAACCGAAACTGCCCACAGGAACATCAGCTGAGCCAGAGACCAGCCGGATACTGTAGGGGCCAGTGTGATGAAGCCGGCAACGGTCGTTACCACGGATGCTGATGTGTCACCACCGCTGAAGACCTTTCCCAGATGACCTGCGCGGGCAATGTGTTTCAGGCCAATAATCAGAAACCAGATAACGGCCAGAACAAAAGCCACACCGTTGAAGATATAGAACAGTTCGCCAATCATGGTGGTGTTCGTGGAGAACGGATCTGTCACTACATCGCCAAAAATCATCACCAGTAACTGGCGTGAAAGGTCAGAGCTTCTTTTGGCTGCCGCTTCTATCGTGTCAAAATTCACGGAAGAGTCTGCGAAAGCCAGGGGGATCCACATCATACTTATCATGATGCCGGCAAAGAGTTTACGCAGGTATGTCATAAATTATCCTGTAAGAGAAGGTGCTTTTATCAGGTGATAAACCGGGTGAAGGTACAGTGACAGCGGGAAGTAAATACGACTTTATTTAATTCCTGTCAGCCGGGAAAGAAAGGCCGCCAGACGGGAGTTATGGTTAAAACCAGTATTGCCGCAGAACAGCCACTGAAAGGGCATAAAAACGAGATATAACGGAATAATCCAGAGCCGGTTCAGTCGCTGGATAAAGGTGGCATCCTCATCAGCATGAAAATGGTTTTTACAGATGACATAAGGTGGTGTTATGTCATCGTCAATAAACCGGGAGCCATAAATAATTTCCATAACATCAGAAATATATCTGTCAGGTATTTCCTGGTCCGACATTAATTTCCGGAAATCCTGTTTATTGAGCAGGGGGTAATGACCGCGTTTATAAAACATGCTCATATTAATGGCCCCCTGACCTGTTTGGGTTATGTCTTTCGTGGCGTTCCAGAAATTCGGCTGTCTGTTGTTCCAGTTCATCGGGGTGAGTGCTGTAAAATGCCAGTATGGCGCTGACTTTCGGCAGAACAAGCTGCGCTGTTTTTTTATGCCACGGAGATACCACAGCAAGCCATAAGGTCGGTTTTATTTTCCTGATGAACTGACCGGGAAGGGTATCAAGATACTCGTTTAGCTGATGCCTGAGCTCTGGTGTTATCGGGGATGCAATAACAAACAGGAATGTCGCAAGGCTGTCATCAGGAGACAGATATTGCATTCTTTTTTCCGGTGAAACGGCATCCTGGCGTTCCTGTGAAAAATAAAGTGCTGTTCGACAAAGCGCGTCAGCCCGGCGGGTTCTTTTTTTGCAGATAAAAGACAGCGTGTAGCCTGATTCATCTCTGAAATATATCGGGAATATATGTTTTGCCAGATAAGTGATGTTGTTTTTACTCAGAATCATAATTAATGCCATCATAAAAATGGGGCATTAATTGCCCCTCTGGTTTACCAGTGACAGACCGTTATCAGTGCCACGACAACAGCGATTCACGTATCCACGGTCTGCCATGCGTAAAGTCACGGAACGTGCCCTGTTCCTCAACGCTGACCCGTTGTTCGCGCAGCTGCCACAGTCGCCAGCTGCAGATCACCACCTGCAGTCCCGGAATGCTGGCCAGTCCCAGCAGGATCAGAACCATTATCACGACCCGCATAAACGCCATCGGGGTGTAAATACCGCTGACCAGCAGGGCCAGCAGTAGTCCCGTTGCCAGCAGTGTCGGCAGGGCGCTTAACACCAGGTACAGCCGTTTCCGGCGCAGAAAACGTTGTTCCAGTTGTGCCGGTGTCATCCCGGTGAGGGCCACGGCCTCAGCCCATGTGTAAGCCGTCTGATTCCGCTGGCGACGTCCCATCAGTTTTCTGGCCACACGGATACGCTGAAACTGCTTTTTCCATGACGGGATGATGGTGTTCATGGTCAGACGGGTTTCTGACAGGGGAATAAAGATATTGGCCGTATACCAGGCCGTTTTTTTCAGTCTGTTACCTTTCATCGCACTGTACCTGCCTTAACCTGCTCCATCTTCCCGGCCAGCTGAGGACGGAAGTGTTCGGTCGCCTGTATGGCCAGTTGCTGACCGGCGAGAATGTTGGCTTTCTGCTGCTCCTGTTTCAGTCCCAGCAGTAACCAGTTACCCAGCGACTGAACGCGAATGAGTTCCCGGATCAGGTTGTCACCGTCCATTTGCTGAAGATCACTCAGCCAGTCTGTGCTGGCGTATCGTCGGCCCACTTCGAAGGTCTCAAACTCACGGGCTGACATTTCACCGCGTTTTTTCGCCTGGTCTGACGCCGTGTCGTTAAAGAATTTCTTCGCAGAAGGCACCTGCAGCACTTCTTTCAGAACATCACGGGTGGTGGCGTCAGGCTGACTGGCGGCAATCATGGCCAGCTGGGGCTCCCGGGCTGCATCGAGAATGGCCTGATACTGTGTCAGCAGTCCGATGTACTGCTTTCCTGACGTTGTTTTGACTTCGCCCTTGCTGAGCTGTCGGCCAGCACCGGGAGGCGTGCTGTTCAGTGCATACGTCATGGCGGCGTCCGTCTGCTTCTGCTCAAATGTCAGGGTGGGCGTTTTGCCCGGTTTACCGGCACCGTCAAGCAGTGAACTGAGCTGTTTGTCACCGCCGGGGTAATCCGATACTGACGGGCACAGGTCGGTTCCGCCATAAGCGGCGTAATCCGTGGCATCACACCACTGGCTGTGCAGTGTGGCACTCCGGAACTGGATCTGATCCGGTGGTGGTGTGGGTGTGTTGTATGCCTGTGCCAGTTTGTCACTGATACCTGAACCGCTTTTCAGGGCACCCTGCGTGGCTCTTGCCTGCTGGCTGACCTGTACGGCGCTGCCGGATGCTGATTCAGTACAGAGGGTTTCCGGAACGGCAAAATTGCGCCGGGCGGTTTCCAGTCGTTCTGTCTGACGCGCAAAGGTCTCCTGTGTCTGGATGGCCTGTGTGGACTGCTCAATCATGGCCGCCAGTTTGTCGCCGTTGGCGTTAATGGCCGCGCCAATCTGATTCTGCGTCTTGCTGATGGCACTGAGTGTCTGGTTAGCCTTCCTCAGCTCCGGGGCGACCTGCTGTGTTATCGGGGCACTGGAGTTGACGTTAACCGTCAGCGCCAGCCCTGACAGTGGCCATAACAGGCAGCCCGGGATGGCGGCACACAGTGACAGGCGTATGCCTGTCTGAAAAACATTCTTATTCATAAAGATGTCTCCGGTAGCAGGACTCAGCCCTGCAGATAACCGTGGCGGGCGATAAGCTCAGCGGCCAGTTTGTTGACGGCGCTGGTGTGGTCATCATCACGGCTCTGTGATTTGAGGTTGTCGATATGGGCGCTGGCGCTGCCCTGCGGAAAATGCGTGGCCAGCAGTCTGCGGGCGGGCGCGGAACCCAGTTTCTGTGTCAGCAGATTACGCAGTGCCCTGTTCTCCGGTGTACTGTTCAGTGCCCACAGTTTCAGGGGGCCGACCGGTAAACGAAGTATCTGCGCCACGTTCCCGCGTTGCGTCCTGAAGATGCCCAGGAATGTGGTGCCGGAACCGTCCGGGGCCGGGCCTGCGGGCGTTTTCAGCATTCTGTTCAGGGTGACGCGGGGCACGGAGAAGTTTTTCTCCAGTAGCTCAAAATCCCGGGGCCTGACGCGCATCAGGTAAACGGAGTTTGCCGATCTCAGCATGTCTTCCGGTACGTCATCCGGATACTGTGAGGCGAAAACCGTCCGGACGCCGAACTTACGCTGCTCCCTGTCCTCTGTCTGCAGGGCTTCCCACAGGATCTGGATCCCTTTGATGTTGTGCATTTCATCCATAAAGATGGTTTTGGTTTCCTGGTCCAGCTGCTCGATGCGCCGGCGGTGTAACGGAATGTAGCGGGGATCCAGACTGGCATACAGTTCGCTCTGGATCTGCGGAAGATAAAAGTCGTTACCGCCGGCCAGCTGACGGGCAAACTGGTACATGATGCCGGTGCGCAGTTTTCCTTCCGGGGTTTTGCTGTTGCCGGCAACGTTATTGACGTCAACCACAATGATGCGGGTTTCCGGGTTGACCACCAGTTGGGTGCGTCCGGAGAGCATCGGGTAATCGGTCAGGGCACGGGTCAGACACCGGGATATGTAGTCCAGCAAAGGATCCTGACTGCCGGGGCGGGTGACTTTTTCAAATTCACTCCGCAGGACCGGGTTGTTGAGCTCGTTCTGCAGGTCATTCAGCAGCGGAACGGCCTGTGCCTGCGCCTGTGCCGCCTCTTTGACAAAACCGCTGTCAAACAGCAGGTCACGGATTTCGTACCAGGTGGCCGTTTCCCACCATTCCGGCGGGTGGCGACTGAAGATGTCGGCTTCCTGAAGGGCGGCATCCACGTCCGGCACCAGACCCGGACCATACCGTGTGGGGCGTTCCGCTTTTTCCTGATAGGCCATGTCCACCGCCCGGCCCAGAATATCTGCACAGGTGGAGGCATCCGGCGGCAGGCCGGTGAGGGGATCGGCACACAGGCTTTTCAGCAGGTTGAGAATATATTCCCGTTCGGTACTGAGCGGGGCTTTCAGGCCCAGCTGGATATCCATCGGGTTACGACAGTGACGGTCGTCATTCTGCAGGACGATACTCAGTACCTTGTGACGCTGTTCCGGTGGCAGGGCGTCCCTGATGAGTTCATAAACCCCCTGGGCGGTAAAGCCTTTATCGATAAAGGCCATAAAGGGCAGATCGGTGTTGCTGTTTGCCAGCATGGCCAGCTGAATACTGTTGGCCAGCACGGATTTCCCGGAGCCGGGGGAGCCAAAAATCATTTCCGTGTGTTTTTCCTGCAGTGAGCTGGCCAGCTGTATCACAAAGGGCTTGCCGTCCGGTGTGATGACCACAAAATTGCCCTTTTCCCACGGGCTGCAGGGACGCTGCAGGGGAAGATAACGCAGGGCTTCGGTCAGCGGGGCAAACAGCAGGTTCGGGCCGCTGTAACTGGATACCGCCGGCAGGGTGGAAATCCAGGCACGGATCGGATCACCGAAGATACCGGTCACGTCTGCGATGCCCCAGCCCTGCAGGGATTTTTTCAGCAGCGTCAGGTTGCGCTGCATCCGGGATTTATCCCTGTGCCAGGTACTGGCCGTGATGCTCATGGCCACGACCGGATCAATACGGTCCCTGTCCAGCAGCCATTTAACGGAGTCATATTGTGGGCGCAGGGACGGGAATATGGCCAGAAACATCAGCAAAGACTCTTTTCTGCCCAGCTGATGGCGACCGCCCGGCATCAGATCGATGCGGAGTCGCCAGGGAAGCTGACGGGGCAGCGTCCGGAACAGTTCCGGGAAGGTTTGCGGGCGTTGCGGCGCCAGCGTCATGGCCAGTTGTCCGTGCCAGATATCGTCAACCCTGACGGCCTCACCGTCCGTCTCCACGTTGCTGTTGCAGTACTGGAAGTTCAGATGTGGTGCCAGACAGGCGCTGATATCGTTCTCCCGCAGACGTCCGTGAGGCAGGACGCGATCGCCGGGGAGCAGGGGCTGCCACGTCGTTGAGGTGCTGTTGCGTTCAATTTCGTCGCGGATCACCTGCCCGGTTTCATGGGCATCCATCATGCGGAGCAGAACGCCGTCATTATTGTCCGCAATATCAGCGGCCAGTTTATCAATGAAGGCATCGTGGCGCATTTTGAGCCCTTCAAACATGGCGTACAGTGGCAGCTGACCAAAACGCGCTTCCGGGGGCTGCGTTGTCTCATTCTGACGCTTGATCTCAGCCCTGCGTTCTTCCGGTGGCAGTGAGGCAAAGGCGGTATAGACAACCAGCAGAACGCGCTCCCGGGCCACGTAGGGGGAAATTTTCTGCATTTCCTCGTCAATCAGGTCGTCAAGCGCCAGATGCAGGCGCTGACAGGCCTGTTTTTTGGGCGTCAGCAGTCGTTCTGTTTCTTCCGCGCCCCGCAGGGGATCGGATTCAAAAATGATGCTGAGTTTGTGGCCCGTCTGCCGGAACTCGCCGCTCAGGGATTCACTCAGTCGCCGGATAAAGAACTGAAAGGTGCCCGGCTCCGGTTCAGTGCCTTCCGGCACCTCGTGAAAACTGAATTCACGGAAAGCCCCCTTGATTTCAAAGCAGGTGACATAATCGTTATTCCGGGTGACCTGAATATAGGGCGCATCCAGCGAAGGGTGCCGTACCTTATCATCCGTCGTCAGGCCGATAACCGTGCGCAGGTCGCAGTAATCCGGAAAGGTTTTTCCGAGGGTGTAACGGGAAAGATGCATCAGTGCATCTTCAATTTTGTTAATCAGCATGTGTCAGCCTCCGGAAAGATAATGCTGATACAGAAGGGTCCACCAGGCAGGGGTGGCCTCCAGTCGGGTCAGGGTGTCGGGGGACGGCGCCGGCAGTCTGTGCAGATTCAGGATCAGCCTCAGGTTGCACCAGGCATCCAGAACGGCAGGGACAGCCTCTTCCGGCGTTCGCTGCAGGGCCTGCGCACAGGCCTGTGGATGTGCCGAACCGATTTGCATCTGTGCAATGGTCTGGTGTTCTGTCAGCCAGTTCAGAAGGGCTTTCGCATCCTGCTGTTTCTCCTCGTCACCGCAGTGCAGGGCCAGATGCAGCGTCCGTTGCAGGTGATTACAGTCTTCGGCGCTCAGGCCCGGCAGAATGGCCATCACGCCCCGATCCGCGTTAATGGTGTCCAGTTCCCGCCATGCACGGCAGAACGGGTCGGCCACGGTCAGATTGTCATCGCTGTCATGCAGGGGATTGTTATCCCGCCACAGTGCCGTGTTCCGGGGCGATTCATATCCGCAGTATTCACAGTGTGTGCCGGCCTGACGGGCGCGGTCATTCAGCTGCTGTTCTTCCGTTACAGAGGGGGTATGGCCGGCGACCGGACGTGTCAGTGAAAACGTCAGCATGGCTGATGCTCCTTGTTCTCAGGGGATGCGGAATACGCCGTCAGGTCTGTCAGTGCGTGAGGATGTTCCGGGTCAATCTGCTCTTTCAGGGTCTGCAGATTTGCCAGCGATTTGTAAAGGGCGGCAGCATGCATGTAACGCCCTTCGCTGGCGGCCAGTGCGGCCTGTTGCTGCTCCTGATGGATCAGGGCATCGATGGCGTCATGAAGGCGTCTGCCGCAGACGCGGGCAACCAGGCCACATCGTGGAGACAGTATGTTCATGGTGATCTCGTGACTGAAAATCCCCTGCCGGCAGGCAGGGGAGTAAGGGAGGAAATTACACGCCGACCGGGTTCAGGTTCATCTGCTTCTGACCACGGCTGATGAGCTGATCCAGACCAATCAGGCAGAGACCGACAAAAAATGCGATGGCAATTTTACTGCCGGTGATCTGCGGATTGTTTTTCTTCGCCGCCATCATGACGAAGCCGGCAATGACAAAAAACAGCCCGAGAGGCAGGGAGGCGGCTTTTACCGGCTCCTTCAGGTCCGTGAAGAAGTTGGCAATGCCACTGAACATTCCTGCCAGGTCGTCACCAGCGGCCAGTGCAGGCTGTGAAAACAGCCCGCCGGTGAGGAAGGTCAGGGTGACCAGCAGGGCTTTGCGTTTCAGTTCGTGCAGTTTCAGCATCAGCATGTACAGACGCACGGAAACACGGAGGGCAATATTTTTTACGTTGTTCATAAAAATCCTTTTGAGATTAAAGTGAAGATAATTACCAGTGAAGCTGGAGTGTGTTCTGAAGGGCGTTAATGACCTGCGGACCGAAGATAAGCATCAGGCCACTGAAGACTTTTTTGGTCCCGGACGAGATGTCGTCTCCCCGGGACAGTCCGGTGTGACCGTCTTTCTGTGAGCGACGGTATTGCAGCAAACCGTTTAACACAAAACACCATCCGAGGGTCCGCAGGGCCGTTAAGCCCGCATTGACCGCCACGGCAGCGGGGCCGTAGCGGGCTTCGGGGACGTAAGCGATTTCATCAAAGGAAACGCTGCCAAACCCCAGCTGGTTGCCGCCGGCGTTCACCACGCTTTCCAGCGCAATCACGCAGCAGGCCAGCAACAGGACAGCAAGGAATGTGCCGCCTGAATCCGTGTACTGGCCCCGCCGGCTGCGACCGACGACGCCCGATAAATACAGAATGACCATGGCGATCCCGCCCACACTGGCAATGGTCAGAACAAGCCGGACACCCAGTCCGGCGAGTTCGTTAACGGCATTTGCCAGCATCTGGACCATATCCATAGAATCAGCCTCCCTGACGGATCACACCGGCACTGGTCACGATTTCCCGTTTCTGCTCATCGATGCTCAGAATGGTGGTGCCGGCGAACTGGTCACCGGGGCGCAATGCCCAGCTGCTGCCCTGCCAGGTCACCCAGGCCAGTCCCGGATAGAGACTGTTGATTTTCACGCCGGAGAGTGGGTTGGCACTTCGGGCAGTACGTGGGGCCTTTCTGGCCGTGGTGGTTGTTGGCTGAGGGGAAGGCGCGGTGGCGGTCGGAACCGGAACGGTATGTTTCTGAAGCTCGTTGATACGGCTTTCAAGCGTATCCAGCCGTCTGGCCAGTGCCGTCAGACCTTCACGGGTTTTCTCGCCGTGGATCCGCAGGGCCGCAAGGGTGTCATTCAGGGCATCCGTTTCGTCGTCCGGCTGGGGCTGTTCTGCCGGGAGCGGACGAACCGGTTCCGGTGATGCTGCCTCTCTGCTCTGTGTGACCTCTTCCTGGCTGACAAACTGCGCCTTTTCACCGGACGATGGTGTATTGCCGCTGATACGACAACTGATAAATAACACGCACACGACGGCGACAGCGCCCAGCTGGAACGGGAGTTTTTTCCAGAAGGGCGTGGCGGGCGGTGTTTCCTCTTCCGGGGTACAGGTTATCTGATCATCCTGTGAGAGCGCTTCCGGTGCCGGTGCATCGGGATCAAAATGCGGTGAAGATTTCATTTATGAATTTCCTGTTGATGAGGGGAGACAGTCTTTGTCAGAAACGGGGTTCATAAACAGGATGGAGACGACCTGTTTACGATCCACAACAGCCTGTGTCGGTGGCAGCCGGGCGGCATCCTGTGTCATCACCTGGGCGGTCTGCTGACCGATGCCGCCGGCGATAACACCGGCAACGGCCTTGCCATCCGGCGTGCCGGTACGGCCCGTCACGGTGCCGCTGTTGGTGGTCAGGATTTGGGTGTTGCTGTCTTCGTACAGTTGCCCCACTTTGCCGATACCGTTCGCCAGTGCCGGTAATATGATCCGGCTGAAATAACGGTGGTTGATGTCGCTGGCCACGGAAGAACGCTGCGTCTCATCATCCAGCGCATAAGCATCGATGGTGCAGGTCTGGCCGGCGTACTGCATGGTGGTGAAGTGGATCACAACGCCGTCACCGGCCAGCTGGACGCCCCGGGCAGACAGTACGGCACCGCGCAGTTTTCCGGCCGGAATGCTGGCCAGTACCACTGACCCGGCATTATCCGAATCCACGGACGTTTCCATCGTGCCCGGATAACGACTCAGGCCCGGAATGGAAAATGACGCCGTGACCGGCGTGCTGTCCGGCTTTCCGGCTGTGCGCTGTGCGGCGGTCGTCTGTGATACCGTCTGCAGACCGGGCACGCCGGCGGCCCACTGACTGAAGTGTTCACCGCTGTTGCCCTGTGCATTCCCGTCGAATGTGGCAGCCAGCGTCATTTCACCCGGTGCCCATCGCTGATCCAGCTTTGCCAGAAAGGCCTGGATTTGCTGCCGTTTCCCGTCGGATGTGCCGCCGGTGCGCTGTTCGTTACCGGTGCCGGCAGGCGGGGTTGTCTGCAGCTGAACATCCTGTTGCGGAGGTGACGGGGTTTCCGGCTCCGGATTTCCGGTACTCAGGGTCGCGAGAAAACTGTCGCCTTCCTGTTCTGCCTGGCGGGCACCCATCCGGTTCGCCTGTGATAACAACTGACGGTACTGCTGTGACTCCTGACTGGTGACGGGGGTGCTGCTGGCAACCCGCTTCAGGTTGTACTGTGATTCGGGCTCTTCGCTGCGGGAAAGGTATCCCCAGCCCAGATAAGCTCCACCCAGCACGCAGACCGCCGCCGCACCGATGATCGCGATTGTTTTTTTGCCGTCGCGGGCGGCATCCTGTTCTATGGCCATGATTACTCCAGCTCGATGGTCAGGGGGATGTTATTGCCCTGAACGGAAAACATGACGTAAGGGGTGACCGGCAGTTTCCAGACGTGTGTACCGTCAGCCGCCGTCAGCGTCTGTTCAAATTCATCACGAAGGATCGCGCCGGAACGCAGGTACAGGTCGTCTCCCATCTGCCAGGCCTGTGTGGCCGGTACATCCCCCTTCACGCGCAGGGGGCGGGCTTCTTTGGGGGGAACGCCGTCCAGAAATGCCTGCAGGGTGTCGTCATACAGCCCGACTTTTTCTTTTGCCTGGCGTACAGGCCGGGATTTGCCCGGCTGAGTCTGCGGAATGCGCAGATCCAGACGGCTGTCACTGAACTGTGATGCCGCTTTGTCCGAGGGCGAACCACTGGCCAGACTGATGGTGACCGGTACGGCCAGCCCCTTCAGGTACACCGTCACGCTGCCGGTGTCATACACACGGCTGGCCTGAACCACGATGGAGGGGGCGTCCGGCAGATACACCACCCGGAATCCCTTTTCATTTCCGTTAATGGGCGGTGCGGCCACCGGCCAGGGGGCACCGTTCTGATCGGTGAAGTTGATGACACCGGGATAATTGGGCAGCACCTGCATCATGGGCAGTGACGCCCCCGGCGTCAGTTTCACGGTCAGGGAACGGATACGGGGCACTACGGTTAACGGGTTAAAGGCACTGTGTCGCTGCAGGTCGTCGTACTCTTTCCGGAGCTGCGTGATGTCCTCCGGTGGCAGGGGAAGGGTGACGGCCCGGGCGATATCTGTGGCACTTTCTGCCTGTGATGCCTGTGATGCCTGTGATGCCTGTGATGCCTGTGAGTTTCCTGACTGCGGGGGCGGAACATCGCCCTCCACAGGTCGTGCCGGCACATCCGCCGGGGCCGGGATGCCCGATACGGGGGTTGCCGTATTATTCAGGCTGACGGCCGGCTGCCATTGTTGTCCGGTTGCGGTGTTGCCCGGTGCGGCTGTGTCAGCCAGAACGGCATGACCGTACAGGAGACAGGACGCAAGAATGACGGACTGATATCGGGTCATGAACGGGGCTCCTGTGTGATCACCTGGGTGATGTTCAGACCGTCCTTTTTCAGTCGGGGATCGGCGGTCTCAATCATCATGGTCAGAATGAAATTCTGGGGCGGCAGTGACGTGCTCTGGCCGTTCAGGCGCAGCGTGATGGGGTACTGCACCCGCCAGGCATAGTGACCGTTATCGAGCACGCCTTTACTCTGGATGATGCCCGATGACGTCAGGACGGAGAGGTTCATCCGCTTTTCCTTCACTTTTTCCAGAATGCCGGATGACACCAGGGCGTTGTAATAGCTGACGAAACCTTCGTCAGAGAAGCTGTCCTGACGGGCGTTGATTTGTTCCCGGTAATGCACAAAATCCAGCGTGAAGTTTGCCCGGGTTGCCCGTGCGCCGTAGTCAATGATGTCGGCATCACTGTAGGTGGCCTTGTTCATGGCCGGCAGCGGGATAATGCGTCCGTTATCGCTGGCCACGACAGCCAGAGGCGGGTTTGCCACTTTCCAGGCCAGATACCCGTTGATGACGATGGCGCCCGTCAGGGCGATGCCCAGCCAGCCGTTACAGCCCAGCAGACGCCGGGTAAAGGCGACGTTAAGCCGGGCCTCCTGGTGCTGTGCAATGGCGGCAGAATACGGTGTCTCCTTCGGTGAAGGCGACACGGGAGTTTTTTTCATAATGCGTCCTCACTGGTGCTCAGAGTGAAAAGGGGTAATCTGGTGTGGCCCCGGATGAAGAGGCCCGTGGAACAGGTGTGGATTGCGGTGCCGGAGAGGACTGACGAACTGAATTCCGGCTGACGGCCCGGGATTTTATGGGAACAGACGTTGTCGGAAGATTAACGCCCAGGTCTCCCCACGGGTCGATGGTGCCGGGCAGGTAGTCATGAATTTTGTCCCGTGCGGCACTGCAGATCTGATCCTTTATTTTGTCGAGTAAATCGCTGATATCAGGAAAAACCGGTACGGTGACGGAGGTACTGATCTCCCCCAGACACTGCTGAAAGCCGTTTGAGGCCTGTTTTTCCCGCTGTGCCCAGGATTCTGCGGCTTTCTGTGCCTGTGCGTAACCGGCCCGGGCACCGGCAAGCGCCGCTGTCGATGCCCGACAGCTGGCCGCACTGGCGGCAGCACAAAATGAACCGCTGATGATGATGGCGGCAATGAGTGTTTTCATGGTCTGACTCTGTGTTATACGCCGGGGCGTGGTGCGTTGTGATTTCTGCGTGGCGCGTTCTGTGGTTTATTGCGCATTTCAGTCACCTGTTCAGGCGGCACCGGCGGGCGACTGAAGCCGAGTTCCTGTTGCAGTGCCGCCGGACGCTTTTCCGGGGCGGTGACCTGCGTCAGAATGCGTTCCCGCTCGCCCTTCAGCGTGAAGACGAAACTGTTATAGTTGCCGGTTTCGTTGTTGATGGCATTTCCTTTCCCGATGGGGCGGAGTCCCTGTGGTGTCACCTCATTCAGTATCAGGTGGCGCTCGCCGTTCTGACCGACAAAACGCCCAAGAACAGGTTTGTGCCGGCCTTCATGCAGAACCAGCCCCTGAACAAAATCCCCCCGGGCTTTCACCAGAAGGAGCTTAAGCTGTTGTGTGGCTTCATCCTGAAGCTGCATCAACAGTTTTCCGGCTTCCGGGTGAGGGGATGGCAGTTCCGGTGACGCCGGTGTCTGTCGGGGTGTCGTCACACCCTGTCCGTTGTGTTGTACCCACAGGACTTCCGGTAGTGCAGGAAGCGTCGGGGGCGTGGTGCCGGCTTTACGGGCCATGTCATCCACTGCCGCCTGCAGTGCCCGGTAATCGCCCAGATGATAGGGGCGCAGCTCACCTGGTTGGGCCAGTTGCCCGGTATGGCGGGCAACCACATAGGGATCCACAGCAGAGCGGGCTTCCCACTGGTTGCGGGTGACCTCCTTCTCTTCGTAGATCCAGCCGCCATGCTCGTTCTGAAGAGGCTTACCGTCATCGCCCAGCTTTTTCACCTGAACGGTCACTGGTTTTTTCCCCAGCATGGTCAGTGTGGCCATGTCGCCGGTTTTCAGCCCACTGTTCCGTATGGCCTCCTGGAGTCCAATCCCCCATACAAGACGCTCACCATGTCGGGTTCTCAGGTGTGCGTAATAACTCCGGTCTTTTTGCTTGTCGAAGTTATAGTGCGCCGGTCCGAATGCCAGTAACTGACCGGTAATGCCACTGGATGCCTCCTTGTGACTGGCGTTTCGGGGCAGTGCTGTTTCCATCCGGGTAGGCAGGATATCCAGTGGTAGTGCCGATTGTTGTGGGGCGAACGCGGCGTTTGCGGAACGCTCCTGCCACAGAATATGATTCGCATCGGGCGACAGGGGCTCTGTTTCGGCTCCCGGTACCGGCTCAGACTGCAGTCTGGCCCGCGCCTGATTCAGCATTTCAACCTGTTCCGGGTTTTTCAGCTTCAGTTTCAGGTCGTAGGTGGCAATGAGCGTGATGGCGCGTTGTTTGAATTCGTCGCTGCCGGTCAGTTCAATTTCACCTTTAAGCTGGCAGTGGCTCTGTGCCGTCAGTAAGGCGGCCAGCACAGCACGATCATCCCGGCTGGCTTCCTGGCTGGCCATCGTCAGGTGTGTGACAAAGTCCGTAAAGACATGCTTTCCGTCCAGAAACATTTCCAGCGGATATTTGATGTCTTTCGGGTCCATCCCTTTATACGGATGACTGAGGCCTTTCATGATGGCGTTCAGATCATGAAGCGGAGAAGGGATGGCATTTTCCACCGGGGGTTTTTCTATCCGGATCCCGTCTGGCTCCGTGGTGTCAGGAGACGCCCGTTTTTTCTGTGGAGGCTGAAACGGCAGGGGCGAGTCTTCCTGTACGGGGGCCTGTGTTTCCGCTTCTGAAGTCCGGGGGGCCGGGGAGGACGGTATGTCATAGTAACCGTAAGCCTCGTCGTCCTCATATTCCATGGCCGCAGCCAGTCTGGCATTGATATCGTCAGTGTCAGCCGGCGCTTTTGCCGCATTCATCTCCGGCGCACCGTCAGGAGCCGGATTGTCAGCGACGTCCGTTGTGGTGGTTTCAGCCGCAGGGGCAGATTCTGCAGCGGCGTTATCTGCCACATTCATCTCCGGCGCACCGTCAGGGGCCGGGCTGTCAGCAACGTCCGTTGTGGCGGTTTCAGCCGCAGGGGCCGGTTCCGCAGCGGTGTTATCTGCCGCATTCATCTCCGGCGCACCGTCAGGAGCCGGATTGTCAGCGACGTCCGTTGTGGTGGTTTCAGCCGCAGGGGCAGATTCTGCAGCGGCGTTATCTGCCACATTCATCTCCGGCGCACCGTCAGGGGCCGGGCTGTCAGCAACGTCCGTTGTGGCGGTTTCAGCCGCAGGGGCAGGTTCCGCAGCGGTGTTATCTGCCGCATTCATCTCCGGTGCACCGTCAGGGGCCGGGGTGTCAGCGACGTCCGTTGCGACGGTTTCAGCAGCAGGGGCAGGCTCTGCAGCGGTGTTATTTGCCGCATTCGTCTCCGGCGCACCGGCGGGGGCCGGGGTGTCAGCGACGTCCGTTGTGACGGTTTCAGCCGCAGGGGCAGGTTCCGCAGCGGTGTTATCTGCCGCGTTCGTCTCCGGCTCACCGGCAGGGGGCGGGGTGTCAGTGACGTCCGTTGTGGTGGTTTCAGCCGCAGGGGCAGGCCCTGCGGCGGTATTATCTGCCACCTTCATTTCCGGCATGTCGGCAGCATTCGTTGCGACCGGTGTTGCCTGATTATCAGGTGTCTCCTTCACGATGTTCTCCTTCGCCGGACACCGGGCAAGCACCTGCTGCCAGACGGGCGTCAGCTGTTCTGTCAGGGCTGCCAGCCCTCTGGCCTGATGCAGATCGTTGAAATCGGTCAGCCCCTGCTCCCGCTCTTCACGGGTGAACTGTGGGACAAATGCGGTTCCTCTGGTGAGGCGGGCGGCTTTTTCGGCGGCTTCTTTCCCCGGATTCCCCGGACGCCCGGGTTTGGGGAGATCATCATCGCCCAGAAATAACATCGGGCTGCCGGGGTAACGGGCGTGAAGATTTTCCGCGACTTTTACCAGATTCCCGGAGTCAACTGTCATCACAACAGGGTGACGCAGTGCCATCGCGCAGCTGGCCGCCGTGGCGTAACCTTCGGCCAGCACAATGGGGTGGTTATCCTTCAGCGAACCGCCGACGACAAAGAAGTTACCGGCTTTTTCCGCATCTTTTGCCAGCCGCTTGTTACCTTCCGGGTCAATCGTCTGAATTGAACGGATCTGCCCGTCCGTGTTGTACAGCGGAATAACCAGCCCCTGACGGTTGTCAATATGTACGCCCCGCGCGGCCTGAACGCCCTTTTTCTGCAGGTAAGGGTGATCATGCCCGGCCTGTGCCGTGCGCTTATATCGCTGTGCCGATGTCCGGGCTTTCTGGTCATGCAGGAGGCGGGTCTGTTCTGCCCGGTTCCAGGCCTCCTGGGCATTGACGGCTTTGATGTGCAGGGCGGCCACCGGATCCGGTTTTTCACCGCTGTAAGACCAGGTGGCATTAATTTCACTGCCGCCGTCCCGGAAATCGTTAAACCAGCCATTGGGATGGCCGTCGAGGTGGCCAACGTATGAACCAGATTTTTTGCCACCGGTATCTCCCTGCAGACGGATCCGGTGCTTTTTACCATCCATTTCTACGGGGTTTTTGGCATCCAGAATGGCACCGTTTGCCCGGAGAAAATCCTCGAACTGCGTTCTGGCATCAACGGATGAAACACCGGAATGGTGTTTATCCGGCAGCCAGGGCTTCAGTTTTTCCAGGTCTGCGCCAGCCCGGGCATACCAGCATTTTTTTTCACGATCGAAAAGCACGGCCTGACGACCGTCTTCAAGTTTGCCGGCCAGTTTTTTTACGTCCTGATGCTGGTCGTGGGGGATTGCCAGATAGGTTCTGGAAGGGGTCATAAATGTGTGTCTCCCTGTCAGAAGAAGTTACGGTACCACCAGGGGCGTCCGCTGATGCGGGTGCCGCGCAGGCGATGAACAAGTTTCTGGCCCAGCACAGCGGCGGTGATCCCCATGCGGGTCAGAATGGCAAAGAAAGCAATAAGGGCGATGCAGAACATAAACATGAACAGGGATGGCCACCTGAACCACAGCAGCAGCGTCAGCCAGGCAAGAGGGGGAACGCTGAACAGTCGGACAGGTGGTGAGGCATCCCGGGACATGGAGTAATCAGCCATGTTTTTTCCTCCGGGTGAATTCCTGAAAGCCGATGTATTCCGTCGCGGTGGCTTCGGTGATCCGGCCTTCCTGATACAGTGACCATGCGGCATCCGCAATGCGGGCACCGTTCCGGGTCAGCATGTCGTTAAGTACGGACGGCCACTGGTTCCAGGCATGCTGACGTAACTGACTGCGGACAGATTCATCAAACAGAATGTATTCCCGTACCGCCTGCCGGCGTCCGTCCGTGGTGGGGATCAGGCGCTGGACGATAATGAACTGCAACAGTTCAAGCATGTCCCAGGCCAGCGGCTCACGGTTGTCTGACGGCAGCATTCGCACGCTGCGGGAGAAGGCGTGTCCGGGAGAAAAGGCATGTTCGGTTCCCAGACAGTGGTGACCGGAGAGGGCGCAGTTCACCATGCCTTCAACGGTTTCGCCGTCCCTGATTTCGCCAATGCCGATAATGGTGGGGGCCTGACGCATTGAGAGGCGCAGGCCGGCGGCAAAGGAGGGAACGTCCTTACCCACTTCGCACTGCTGGGGCTGCAGTACCCAGTCGTTACCACCCAGCAGCGCCTCCACGGGATCTTCATAGGTGACGATTTTACAGTGAGGTGATGTTCTGCCGTGGTGCTGATAGGTGGCCGTCAGCAGGGTGGATTTGCCGGAGCCGGTTGGCCCGCAAATCAGGCCGATGCCTTCATGGGGAAGGGCGGCCAGTGCCCGGAATAAATCTTCCGGCAGCCCCATATCAGACAGGTCGGGAATATGGTTATTGATGATACGCAGGGTGACTGCCGCAGCCGTACTGAGTCCCCTGATGGTGGCCTGGGTAAAATTGGCCCGGAAACGCAGTCGTTCTCCCCGCTGCAGGCCAAAACGGCCGTCACTGTTGCCTTCCAGTTGCAGGGAACGGTCGGCCCCCGTTCCCCGCTGTATCAGTGCCTTAATGTCAGGACTGAAAATCTGGTCAGTCAGATATAACAGTGTGGGATGATCCAGCGTGAACGGGCTGCAGCGGATCATCCGTCCGTGGTGGCCAACAATCAGCGGACCGCCGCTTTGCAGGTGGATATCGGACACACCGTGACGGTAGCAGTGCACGAGAAAGCCACGCAGCCTGTCCGGGGTGACGCCACCGGCAAAACTGAATTGATCAAGAGGCAGAAGGGTATCCACGGCGCTCACTCCCCGACCGTGATTTGTGGAACCCAGCGTTTTTTATCCAGTTCAAAGCCGGCGGGTTGTTTCAGGTCACGGACGCGATCGCCCAGCATTAACTGGCTGCGGGTGCCGGTGACACTCTGATGCTGTTCGGTGACGACAGGAGGCGTGATCATGTTCTGTCGGGCCAGCTGCGTGTATCGCATCATCCCGGTGTAATCACGGGTCAGCCGGTTGAAGTTTGCGGTCAGCGTTTCATCCGCGCTTTTGCGCCCTTCCTCCCATCCCTGCCGCACGGCTTTCGTCCAGACTTCCCGTTCAGCACTGTTACGGGGAACCACGCTGTCGTCAGGGCGGGCGGTGGTGGTCAGTCCGGCAAACAGATACTGTCGCCAGCCGGGAGGATTACTGACAAAACGTTCAGGGCGCAGGAGTCTGTAAGTCTGCTGTGCCGTGCGCATCTGTTTGTCGGTAATGGTGGCCAGAGAGCCGGCGCTGGCAATGACCGGCGGCAGCCATCCCTGACGGCTGATGAGGGGGGCAAACTGATACAACTGATCAAGCTCTGTTCCCCGGACGGTCAGCGCCTGACGCAGTTCCCAGGCACGCTGCGCTTTTCCGCCCCGGAAGCCTTCGGTTCTGCCGGCCTCCGTCAGCATCTGCCAGACGGTTTCATTCACCCCGTCAGGCAGTTTTTTCGCGGCATCAATATAACGCTGTATGTCCGGCGGGGCTTCCTCTTCAGCACGGACGATGCCGGTCATGAATAAGAGGGCCATCAGACACCACGGTGCATATTTCATGATGAGACTCCTTTCAGGGGTGGCAGAAAGGTGACTTCCAGAGACGTGGCTGTCTGGATCAGCGACGCCCGCCAGTTGATCTGAACCTGAATCAGACGCAGGAGTGTCTCAAACGTGATGTTCTGTTCATGGATGGTGACCGGAAGAGGGAGACGAACACCGGTCATGCGCAATGTCAGGCCACGCCGGTGAGCCAGCTGACTCAGCAGTTCGGCGGCATCACCATCCCAGTCCACTGAAAGGCGCTGTGAGTTGGCGGTGATACGTCCGGGGAACTGCCAGCCTTCAGGCGTCAGGTTATTCAGGGGAATACTGATGGCGGTCACCGGGCGGGGGCCGGTGACCGGGGCTTTTCCGGTGGAATGACAGCCGGCAAGCAGCAACAGTGGCGCTGCCAGCCAGAATGGATGACGTAATTTCATGGGGAAACCTCGGAGATGACAGAGTGTTAACCGGTTTTTTCCTGGCGCCGAAGGTACAGCCAGATGGCACGGATATCCCGGGCATAACGCTGACGCAGCCCGGCATTGCCGGGACCAAAACCGGCGTTGTAGGAGCCAATGCAGTCCCATGTCGGACCACACTTCTGCAGGTGTCGCGCCAGCACCCAGGCACCGGCCTGAACGTTCAGACAGGCATCGGTCAGCAGGTCGTTACCGGCGGTGAGCACGCCATAACGACGCAGAACCGGAATATGTCGCTCATTGATTTGCATCAGGCCATAGTCCCGGCTGGTTATCTGCCCGGCTTTGTTCCGGTTATAACCGATGGCACGTGTGTTCAGGTGGCTTTCTTTAATGGCGATGGCCTGCAGCAGAAGGGGATCAATCTGATACCGCTCTCCGGCCTGCCGGAAACACCATGCCCCGGCAGGGGGGAGCCAGAGCAGTCCGGTGACAAGCAGCAGAACGCGCCACATCACAAAAGGTCCGAACCGGCAGGTGAAACCGTGACTGTATGGCGATCGAAGTCGATCGTCATCCTCAACTGGTGCTCACGGGTAATTTTCTGCAGAACATATGGCCACTGATCGTTACCTGCCCATGATACCGGCAGGCGGGAAGCCACTCCGGGCATCAGGTGCTGCTGCCAGCCCGGCGGCAGGATACGCTTCAGCGCCGTTGTCAGGGGAACCTGCCGGCCACGCTGTTGTGTCAGGGGCAGCGAGGCCGGGCGTTTTCCGACAAGGGTCACACCGGGAAGGTGCTGCTGTGCTGTGCGGGCTGATGATGACGCGGGGCGTGGTGACGGTGTCGGTTGTGAAAGCGAGTCTTTCTGCAGAGCGCGAATTTTTTCAGCATGTTCCGTGATGAGCGTGCTGACAAAGGATGCTGCCGGTGTGTCAGGCGTCCGGGGTGTGGTAGTGCAGCCTGACAGAACGACGAGCAGGGGCAGTAACAGGCAGCGATAATGCATGAAACCTCCTCATTATGTTGTTTTTCTGGTGCGGCGGCCGGATTTATTTCTGCTGTTCACCCGTTTTTTCAGGTGCTCTATAAATTCATCATGAATGTCCGGTGTGGCGTGAATTATCGTGTCGATAGCAGCACGCAGGACTTCTGATTTTCTGATGGGCTGTTCCAGCATGCTGGTTGCCGTCACGGCAATCCGCGTCAATGTCTCTTCCTGTTTCTGTTCAACGGTATAGCAGTACACTGGGTTTCTCATAACGACTCACTCCTTTTCAGATGTGTCGGTATTATTTGTGGAATAAATCTCTTTCAGGCGTGTATCATCCGCCGTCAAACGAATCAGTTTCATTTTTCCGGGAGACGTGGGATATTTTCTGGTGACAAGCGCCATGGCCACATACATCAGCGCCAGTGTGCACCAGAACATCTGAAACAGATTTACCAGCGAGCGATTTGTGTTTTCGATATATCCCGCAGCATCCGTGAAAATCACGGAGCAACGTTGACTGAGTGGAACGTCTGTCGGGCAGTCATGGACCGGGAACTGCCCGGCAGGGGCAATTGCCCTTACAAATTCAATTTCCTCGGCCAGTAACTGACCCGGTGTGGTGTTGTCCTTCCAGAAAATAAACAGAGCCATCAAAGCTATTGTGGCCAGTGGCAGGATAACGGCATATTTTATTCCCCATGAAAACCAGTGCATGCTCCGGGTAACGAGGGACAAAACTGCTCTGCCAGCCAGACGGGCCTTACTGTTATTTTTCATTGGTATTCCTTTTCTGCAGATACAGACTCTGGGGTGATAAACCGGTGCAGACAGACACCGGTATGGAGATACTGAAGGTGATTTACCAGCCGCCGGCGAAGCCCACACCGAGAGCAGAGTTATGGGCTGAATCCCACGACACATTCAGTCGGACATTTGTATTCGGGGAAGTTTTGTACTGCACGCCAGCCGCCAGCGCATTTCCGTTCTGGTAATTTCCCAGACCAACGCCCCAGGAGAAGTTGTTTTCGGCAACGTAAGGGATGGAGGCGATGGCTGTCACACCGGCAATGCCCGCGTTGAGGCGTTTTTCTGCCCGCTCTATTTTTTTATTCAATTGTTCGAATCGCTGGTTTGACTGCTGATTTAACTGACTGAAGCGATTGTCGGTGTACTGGTTGGCGTTTTGTTCCGCCTGGTCAGCTGCATTCTGCGCATACTGGATACTTTGTTGATAGCGGGAGTCGGTATAGTTATTTGATTCCGTAATTGCTTCATTTTTAGCATTATTAATATTCTGATTAATGACGGTATTGTTCTGGGCTATTTTGTTATCTGTATAGTGATTGGATGTGATAATGGCCTCATTTTTGGCATTATCTATATTTACATTCAGTTCGTTTTTGGTGTCCGTTATTTTACTGTCTGTATAGTTATTGGAAATAGTGATGGCTTCATTTTTTGCATTATCAATATTGAGGTTTAATTCGTTTTTGGTTTCATTGATTTTGGTGTCGGTGTAATTGTTGGATGTATTGATTGCTTCGTTTTTTGCATTTTCGATATTGAGGTTTAGTTCGTTTTTGGTCTCGTTGATTTTTGTGTCGGTGTAATTATTGGATGTATTGATTGCTTCATTTTTTGCATTGTTGATGGTGGTGTTCAATTCATTTTTTGTTTCTGTAATTTTATTATCCGTATATGAGTTTGCTGCATTCAGTGTTTCGGTGGCTTTATCATTTAATTGTTTAACATTTACGGCATCAGTGTCTGCTGTACCTGCGGCGATGTTAGTGATCTGACGTTCATTACCTGCTTTACCAACAGATACCGTGTTTTCCCGATCAGCAACAGAGCCATAACCTAATGCAACACTGTTGGTTGCTGATGCTGACGACCAGGTACCAAGTGCGGTGCTGTAGGTGCCGGTTGCGCTGCTGTGGGCACCAGTAGCTGTAGCTCTGGCCCCTTGCGCGTCAGAGAAATATCCGGATGCAGTAGATAACTCACCGGACGCCGAACTATGAGAGCCAGTAGAGGTGCTGTTATTACCAGAAGCTGTGCTGTTCTCCCCAAAGGCAGATGAACTTTGTCCTGTAGCCCAGGCCGTATGACCCACTGCCGTACTCTGGTTCCCGCTTGCTTTGGAGTTAGAACCGATGGCTGTGGCATCACTGGCTGATGCATTTGCATATGAGCCAAATGCAGATGCTGTTGGTGCACCCGCAGAAGCATTATCGCCATATTGAGTGGGGGTTGCGGTAAGTGCTGCAAATGATGAAGGGGCAAACAGAATGTTAGCAACAAATACAGCTAAAATCGTTCTGGAATATCCGGATGTTTTTTTCATATATACTCCTGTATTAAAGGATAGGTTAATAAAAATGATTTTTAGAGAGGGAATAAACGAGCGGCAGGAGTGATGCCTGAAAATATATGGAAGCAGTATTATCTTTTCTGCTGTTTCTTCCTCAGTGACATTCTGGCTTCACGGGATTTTTTCATTTCTGACAAATACACCGGAAGGTAATTCTTTTTACCGGAGGATGTCAGTGTTGTTCCGATCGTGGTTTCAGATGGATGAACTTCTGAAAGAGAGAAGTTACTGAACATATTTATTTCCTGCAGATACGGATGACATTGTGGGATGCCATAAATCACTATGCCTGACCCCCCATTTTGAAGAGGGAAGCGTGTCCTGGCCGATATAAATCGTTCGCACGGAAATCCCCTTCTCCAGCAGATTTTCTTTTCCCGACATGACCTGAAAGTTTTCTGCGTAAAAAGCCTGTTCTGCCGCGAAGCTGTCCTTCTGTTGTTGTTGAATCAGGTGGAACGCCACCGGGGCCACCATGTCGCCAGTGCTGCTGAAGCAGTTCTCCGTCGCGGAGAGTTGAAGAATGTGATTTCTTCTGCCTGATGAGCGGGAACGCAGCAGGGCTTCATGGAGAATGTCATCCGGGAAACGGCAGATGCCAGGGCGCCAGCCCTGTTTCATCAGATTACTGAGGGCTGCCCGGAAGCGGAAAATGTCACAGTTCCCGGCACGTCCGGCATTGACCAGCAGAGCATTCAACAGGTTGCCAATTGGCATGGTGTGGTTTTTGCGCAACAGTTGTCGCAGGGAGGTGATTTCATCATGCAGACCGGAATCCTGGCAGGCGGTATTCAGCCACTCGTTCAGGAAGCGACGTCGTTCTGCATCTGTTGTCAGATGTTCTGCCGCATTCAGCGCAGCCAGCATGCGGGAGAGCAGGTTTCTGACAGGATGTTCTGATTCTGTTGTCATCGGGAGATCCTTACATTACGGGAAAACAGCAGCGCGGAGATGTGACATTCAGGCAAAAAAAAGCCCGGCCATGAAGGCCGGGAAAATGCTCTGGATATCATTGCTCCGGAAGGCCTTTCTGTACCAGTTCCAGGAGCATGGAAATTCTCGACACCGGACGTGGGAGATCTTCCAGGTGGAGAAGGTACTGGTACTGCGCCGGGGTCAGCCTGTCTGAAGCCGTGTCCAACGCTTCACAGACTCCCGAATCTGGCGCGGGATCCGGGTAAATCATCATCAGCCCGTCAACAATACTGTTGTGGACTTCAGGAATACGGTTTCCGAAACGCACAAAGTCAATAAAGGCACTGTGCTGTCGGATGGCTGAAACCGAATGGATATTAAAGTCCGCCTTCAGAAAAAAATATCCCGGAAACACGGGGGCTATCTGACGACGAAAGGAATATACGGTATCAGTACGTCTGAGCATTCTGATATGCAGGGGTGTCCAGGGATACATGTCCCGGTCACTCAGCCACCCGAAAAGGGCTTCCCGTTTTTTCCCTGTGGTAATGTGCCTCGCCAGATACCAGCGATAGTCTGAAATTTGTTCTGTTGTCATCAAAAATCAACGCTTCGCGCGGAATTCATCCAGGTGGATGAACTCTCTGTATTCCGGGATGTTATGAAAAGCACAATAAAACAAAGACTTATACATAACATTTAATCTCTGTGGTAATACCACCCGTTCTGGCGGTGAAAGGGTGATGTGTAAAAGTTTAAATAACTAATAAATCAAGTCAAGACGATCGATAAAACTACGCACATCAATTTATCCAGATGAAATGATCGTTTAAATACAAATATGCAGAATAATATTCTGTTTGTGATCTCGATTTTAGATCATTCGATCGTGTTTTATGATATGGGCGATCTTTTCTACCAAAAACGGATGAAATGGCAGACAAATGTTCTTTTTGTGACCATGTGGGGAAATTGATTTACGTCAAGAAAATTGATGCGTTATTAAGAGGGAGACTTGAAAAAATGAAGTTCAGAGAGGGGGTTACTTCCAAAAAAGAAAGAAAGCGGGTATATTTTCGGGCGTTGTGGTAAGGATCCATTGGGATCGTAAGGCAGAATGCGCCATAAGGCATTCAGGAGAGATGGCAGGTACGGACAGCAGCTCAGGAGACTGAAGATGTTCCGGAAGCCATAAAAGGAAAACCCCCATAATCTTCTTCGAATCTTGGCGGACACGGAAAGATTATGGGGGCCTCACAGAATACGGGAAAAGTATAATGAAACCGTACCAGAGATTCAACCCTGTGCAGTGTATAAATACACGGCATAATCGCTCCGCCATAAGCGACAGCTTGTGGCAGGTCTGAAGAATACATCATATAACGCCGTACACTGGAGTCAGCTGTCCCCCGAAGACCAGATCCGTTTCTGGGAAGAATATGAGGCGGGAAGGGCAACCTCTTTCCTGGTTGAACCGGAAAGGAAGCGCACGAAGCGCCGTCGTGGCGAGCACTCCACCAGACCCAAATGTGAAAATCCGTCCTGGTATCGTCCTGCGCGCTATAAGGCGCTGAGCGGGCAGCTCGGGCACGCCTATCACCGTCTGGTGAAAAAGGACCCGGTGACTGGCGAACAGAGCCTGCGCATGCACATGTCGTTGCATCCTTTTTACGTGCAGAAGCGGATATTCGCTGGTCGAAAATATGCTTTCCGTCCGGAAAAACAACGCCTCCTCGATGCCATCTGGCCGGTTCTGGTCAGCTTCAGTGATGCGGGCACACACACCGTGGGGATGAGTGTTTCCCGTCTGGCCAGAGAAATCAGCCCGAAAGACAGCAAAGGAAAGGTTATCCCCGAACTCGAGGTGACGGTCTCCCGGCTTTCCCGTCTGCTGGCCGAACAGGTGCGTTTTGGTGTGCTGGGTGTGTCGGAAGAAACGATGTGGGACCGTGAAACCCGCCAGCGTCTGCCACGTTACGTCTGGATAACACCGGCAGGGTGGCAGATGCTGGGCGTCGACATGGTGAAACTTCACGAACAGCAGCAGAAGCGGCTGCGTGAAAGTGAAATCCGCCAGCAGCTCATCCGGGAAGGTGTACTGCGTGAGGATGAAGATATCTCCGTACATGCGGCCAGAAAACGCTGGTATCTGCAGCGCAGCCAGGATGCGCTGAAACACCGTCGGGCGAAAGCTGCAGCCTGTAAGCGTGCTAATCGCCTGAAGAAACTGCCTGCCGACCAGCAGATTCATGAGATGGCAGAGTATCTCAGGAAGCGTCTGCCGCCGGATGAAGCCTATTTTTGTTCCGATGACCATCTGAAGCGACTGGCCATCAGGGAGTTGCGTCAGCTTGAACTGACGCTGGCTGCCCCGCCACCGCACTAGACAACACCATTCCTTCAGCACTGAATCATCGCCAGCCCCTTCGGGGCTTTTGGCGCAGGTTCTGTCCGGCCAGAAATCCCCCGTAACCACCTGAAATCCCCACATCCGTCCATACACGACCATAAAATCACTCACCGGTCGTCAGAACGTGGCCACGTCGTTTCAGTTATCCACATAAATCCGCAAACAAAGAACTTTAAAAAGCCGCAAACCAGAAACAAGAAACCTGCAATATAGTCTTAACCCCCCTTATCTAATCCCCTGCGTTGTTCCACCGCAGGGAAAATCTTTATCTCTGAAACACCTGTGAACAGATACAAAAAGGCCTTCGCTTGCAGCGGCCAAAGCCGCGCCGCTCAGAATTAAAAGCACCTCCCACCGCAAGCGGCGGGCCCCCGACAGGCACAGTTCTGATATACCGTGTCCCTCCCTCATAACTGAAAAGCGCCGCCGCCCCCGCCCGAAGGGCGGGAACAACATCGCTTTTAATTATGAATGTTGTAACTAAGCAATGCCATCGCTGTCAGTCTTCTGGCTGGAAGTATTGCGTACACGCTCGTAAGCGGCCCTGACGGCCCGCTAACGCGGAGATACGCCCCGACTTCGGGTAAACCCTCGTCGGGACCACTCCGACCGCGCACAGAAGCTCTCTCATGGCTGAAAGCAGGTATGGCTTAGCAGGGCGGGGATGGGATAGGCGAAATCTATCAATCAGTACCGGCTCACGCCGGGCTTCGGCGGTTTTACTCTTGTGCCGCATGTAACAACAGAGTGCCGCCTTCCATGCCGCTGACGCGGCATCAAAACTGTACTTAACATGTATTTCATTTATCAGTGAAGTTTGGTGATTCTGAACTTACAGGAGAACTTGTGTTGCAGGATGATGTGTTTTTTGGACCTTCAACTCAACAAAAGTTCGATTTATTCAACAAAACTCCGTCGCTGTATGAAAAATGGTCGTGACGTGGGATGTTTTTATTTTTCTTTGCGCTCCTCAATAATTTTAGATTGGTATTAGTTGATCGGTTAAAACGATCGATATCTTTATTATGATTGTTTTTATCTATCATTTCTTTGTAATCGATCGATGTTGTCGATCGGTGGCGTTTTTCTGCTACAATACCACCATATAAAACAATGAGTTTTATATGTCATGATTAGTGTCTTGTTTTTGTCTGTATATATCAGAATGTAAATATATATTAATGGGACGTCTCGATGAAACATCACAATAGACAAATAATGAAATTTTCAGCTTTATACTCAGCAATGGTTCTGTCCGGAATATCTTTCCCGTTTTTTTCCATTGCAGCTGGAGGAATGAATACAACACAGTATACATTTAATAGCGAGTATAATCTTACTGACGGAGATACCATTAAATTCACTGCTCAACCAAATGTGAGCACAGCAAAACTATCTA
>ERZ1034962.153-NODE-153-length-40474-cov-14.396942_pt1 | contig 40474 bp, 30 predicted proteins | sample MGYA00520696_ERZ1034962 | MGnify/ENA primary metagenome ERZ1034962 (study PRJEB33766, sample SAMN09781770) | gut metagenome | biome: gut microbiome | host: Homo sapiens | place: Madagascar | study: EMG produced TPA metagenomics assembly of the PRJNA485056 data...
TTTTCCGTCAAATAAATAAGCAGCTTTGCCTGCCTTGCAGGCACACTGCTTATTTTGTATTTTTATTTATGAAATAATATGATTTCTACGTTCTTCGAACTCCCGAAATCATCCCACAACATGCGCATTCCGAGCATCCGCTCTACATGCTTATGTTGTTTTTTCCGTCAAATAAATAAGCAGCTTTGCCTGCCTTGCAGGCACACTGCTTATTTGCTTGACAGATTTATTTCATCACAATGTTTACGATTCTTCCCGGTACATAAATTTCTTTTACGATGTTACCGGTCAGCTTGTCTGCGATAGCTTCTTTTGCCTTTGCAATAACATCATCCTTTGGATCGTCTTTATTGATAGCAAGAGTCGCCTTCATCTTACCATTGATCTGAACTGCGATCTCTACTGTCGACTCAACTGTCTTTGCCTCATCGAATGTCGGCCAGGATGCCTGATAAAGATATCCTTCGTAACCAAGAATGCTCCACATTTCCTCTGTGATATGCGGTGCAACTGGGTTCAATAATGTAAGAAGCGTCTTCATTTCGCCCTTTGTTACTGCATTCTTCTTATAGAAATCATTTACAAGTGCCATCATAGCAGCAATAGCTGTATTATACTTCAGATTCTCAAAGTCAGTTGAAACCTTCTTGATCGTCTGATGCATCTTTGTCTCCATATCCTTAGAGTAAGCATCACCATCTACTACGATATCCTGGAGCTTCCATACTCTCTCAAGGAAACGACGACATCCCTTTACACCATCATCTGACCATGATGCAGCAAGATCAAAGGCTCCGATGAACATCTCGTATGTTCTTAATGTATCTGCACCATATGCATTTACAATATCATCCGGATTTACAACATTTCCTCTAGACTTACTCATCTTCTCGCCATTCTCACCAAGGATCATACCATGGGAAGTACGCTTCTGATATGGTTCCGGTGTAGGAACAACGCCCTGATCATACAGGAACTTGTGCCAGAATCTGGAATAAAGCAGATGAAGTGTTGTATGCTCCATACCACCATTGTACCAGTCAACCGGCAGCCAGTATTTTAATGCTTCCTTGCTTGCCAGTGCTTCTGTATTCTTTGGATCCGTGTATCTCAAGAAATACCATGATGAACCGGCCCACTGAGGCATGGTATCTGTCTCACGCTTTGCAGGTCCTCCACAGCATGGACACTTCACATTTACCCAGTCTGTCATAGCTGCAAGCGGTGATTCTCCGTTATCAGTCGGCATATAACTCTCTACCTCCGGAAGCATCAACGGAAGTTCGCTTTCGTTAAGAGGAACATAACCACATTTATCACAGTGAATGATCGGAATCGGCTCACCCCAGTATCTCTGACGGGAGAATACCCAGTCACGGAGCTTATAATTAACCTTTGCCTTACCGAGTCCCTTTTCTTCCAGGAACTCGATCATCTTCTCTTTTGCATCTTTTACCTGTAAGCCATTTAAGAAGCCGGAATTGATCAGAACACCTGTTGCAACATCTGTAAATGCTGCTTCATTGATATCTACTTCTTCTCCGTCCTTTGCTACTACCTGAATAAGCGGCAGGTCGAATTTCTTTGCAAATTCCCAGTCTCTTTCATCATGTGCAGGAACCGCCATGATCGCACCTGTACCATATGACATCAGTACATAATCGGATACCCAGATTGGGATCTCCTTCTCATTTACAGGATTGATCGCTACCAGACCATCGATAGCTACACCGGTCTTATCCTTTGCAAGCTCGGAGCGCTCAAAATCGGACTTTCTGGCAGCCTGCTCTCTGTAGCTTTCGATCTCAGACCAGTTCTTGATCTCATCTTTATATTTATCAAGCAATGGATGCTCCGGTGATACAACCATATAAGTTGCTCCAAATAATGTATCACATCTGGTTGTGTAGATACGAAGCTTATCTTCTTTTCCTTTGATCCGGAAATCCACTTCTGCACCTGTAGAACGTCCGATCCAGTTCTTCTGTGATACCTTCACACGCTCAATATAGTCAACAGTATCGAGCCCTTCGATCAGCTTATCTGCATATTCTGTGATCTTTAACATCCATTCGGATTTGACCTTACGGACAACCGGCGCACCGCAACGCTCGCAGACACCATTTACAACTTCCTCATTTGCAAGACCAACCTTACAGGATGTACACCAATTGATCGGCATTTCTTTCTTATATGCCAGACCTGCCTTGAATAACTTCAGGAAGATCCACTGTGTCCATTTGTAATATTCCGGATCTGTTGTATTGATCTCACGATCCCAGTCAAATGAATATCCAAGGGAATGAAGCTGTGCCTTAAATCTTGCTACGTTATTCTTTGTTACTTCCTTTGGATGGATCTTGTTCTTGATCGCATAATTCTCGGTCGGAAGTCCAAATGCATCCCAACCCATTGGATAAAGAACATTATAGCCCTGCATTCTTCTCTTTCTGGCTACAATATCGAGTGCTGTATATGGTCTTGGATGACCAACATGAAGTCCCTGTCCAGATGGATAAGGGAACTCAACTAATGCGTAATACTTTGGTTTACTGTAATCATCTGTTGCAGCAAAAGCCTTGTTATCATCCCAGACCTTCTGCCACTTCTTCTCAACAACTTTATGATTATATGCTGTTGCCATGTCATTTCCTCCTGAAAAATGTTTGTAAAGTGTAATAGGAGCCTAATCATATATGACCAGCTCCTACTATCTCTCTTATATTCTGATCGAATTAAACTCTTGAAAGATACTCGCCTGTACGTGTATCGATCTTGATCGTATCTCCTTCATTTACAAATAAAGGAACATAGAGTGTTGCTCCTGTCTCAACTACACAAGGCTTGGTAGCACCTGTTGCTGTATCACCCTTTACACCAGGCTCGCACTCTGTGATCAGTAATTCTACAAATAATGGTGGCTCTACACCAAATACAGAACCATTGTGAGAAACAAGCTTACAGATCTCGTTCTCCTTAACGAACTTTAATGCATCTCCGATCGCTGCTTTATTCAATGGAATCTGATCGTATGTCTCCGGATCCATGAAGTAGTAAAGATCACCGTCATTGTACAGATACTGCATATCTTTTCTTTCGATATGAGCCTTCTCACACTTCTCGGTTGGACGGAATGTCTTTTCTACCACACCACCACTCTTGATATTCTTAAGCTTTGTTCTTACAAATGCAGCACCTTTACCAGGCTTTACATGCTGGAACTCTATAATCTGATAAATATTTCCTTCAAATTCAATCGTAACACCATTTCTAAAATCACCTGCTGAGATCATCTCTGCCATAATTTTCTTTTCCTCCTTAAGATATGAACTTCTTGTGACATTTTATAATATTCTACAGAATATTTCAACTACTTTTTACCAATTCCTTAGGCGTTTCCTGAACGTTTCTTGACCTCCCGGACGATTAGCGGCTGGATATGTCGCTTTCATAAGTCGCTTGCGCTCCATTTCAACGTAACGGCACTAAGCTCGCCGAAAAATCCGACTCACTAAGGGCCGACGTTGAAAAAAGCTTATTACAGAGACATATCACAACCACCAATCTGGGAATGGGGATGTAAAAGTTCTACAACCTCTATTATCTTTTAACAAAACATTGCATATTGATTTTTGCTTTTAATTAAGTACATAGTTTATACTATAGTTTGCTTATTATTTCTTCCACTATATACTCAGGAGTCAATTTGGTGACAGGGATTGTCAGGTCTGCCGCACATTCATATAATGGGGTGCGGTAGGTTAAGAGATCGCGTACCTTCTGTTCCGGATCGTCGCCTGATAAGAGAGGTCTGGTATTGTCCCCCGATAACCGAGATATGACCTCCTCCGGGGTAATCTGTAAATAAATAACTGTTCCGAGGGTTGCCAGCTCTGCTGCATTCTCCTCCCGGAGCGGAAGTCCGCCGCCGGTCGAAAGTACCGCATGAGTTAATGAATCATTCAGTTCTTTTAGTGTATCTGTCTCTAACTGTCTGAAATATGATTCGCCTTTTTTACTGAATAATTCGGCGATCGTACAACCACATTTTTCTTCTATATACTGATCTGTATCTATGAAGGTATATCCGTATCTTTCAGATAATAGCTTTCCGACTGTTGTCTTTCCAGATCCCATAAAGCCTGTCAGGACGATATTATCCCGTGTCTTTTTAAGTAACTTCCGATAAATCTCATCTGCTGTTTCTTCATCTACCGTTATATCATTCCACAATTCATATGCAATTATGCCTTGGTACAGAAGCATCTTCAGCCCATTATAGCTCTTTGCTCCCGCCTGTCTGCACAGAGACATGAATCCGGTACAGAACGGTTTATAGATCAGATCAATTCCGACTGATATAAGCTTATAAAATGCCGGATCTTCAATCACTACTTCATCGCTATGCGGATACAATCCTTTTGAAGTCGATTGAAATACAATATATTTTTTCTCTGGAAGCTTGTGATAGTCCTGAATGCTCATAGCCGTCATACTCTGATTCCCAAAGAAATCATTCATATGATCCGCGATCGCCTGTGCTTTGGCTACAGTTCGATTTAAGATATATACATGTCCTGCTCCGTTTGACACACACATATAAGCTACGGCTTTCGCCGCTCCGCCTGCTCCTAAGATAATAACGTCCTGTCCGTCAAGCTCTACTCCATAAGATCTCACCTCACGAAGAAGTCCCAGCATATCCGTATTATAACCTTTATATCCATTTTCTGTCCGTACCAGTGTATTAACAGCACCGATCGCCTGTCCGCCTTCGTCAATCGCAGATAAATACTTCATGACCTCATACTTATGAGGAACTGTCACATTCAGGCCAAGAATATTCAGTGCATATGCCCCCTTTACTGCTGACTCCAGATTCTCCGATCTGGTGTGGAATGGAACATATACATTGTTCAAACCAACGATATCGCTGAGTGTATTATGAATCAGCGGCGACATCGTATGCTCTACCGGATCTCCCAAGAGCCCCAGCGTTCTTGTCTTCCCATTTATCATCATTATATCTATCTCCCATATCAATATTAATTTTTTATCACATTCTGTCTGACTACAAATGCATATTTATCGTACCATGTTATCCGATCGCTTACAAGATTTATTCCAACTTTGCTTTTCTCGGTCATCCCTGCGCATGCTATCCGAACGACTATCACAGAATCAACCTAACAAAAAAGAGGCGGACATTACTGCCCGCCTCCGGAATAATTATATGTGTCTGTAACAGCTCATATTAAGCCAATGTACATCTCTTTGCTTCGATACCATCTACAGAAATCACTGTGTCAGCATCCTTCTGTGTCAGATTGAAAAGTGGATCAGAAGCTTTGATCTTGATAATCTTATGAACTGGTGTAGCCTCACCGCCATAGTATACTTCAACAACTATATAAGTATAGTTACCACCATATGGTGCGAAATATTCTTCTGTAGGCTTCAGCTTATTCGAACAATACTGATCTCTGATCGTAATCTTTGCAGTAGACGCATCGTACTGTACGAATCCATCAAGAGAAGCGATCGCAGAAATCTTTGCCTGCTTCTCTTCTTCTGTCATTGCAATATAACCATGTGCATCTAACTCTGCCTGTTCAGCCGCTGTCAGCGTATAGTTCTTTGCATTATTTCTGGTCCATTTCCAGATCTTTCCATCCGTTCTGTCTGCTAACTCCTCATCCGTAAACTTCACGAACTGCTTCTCGATATTCTCACGTTTCCATGTCCAGATCATCTTATCTGATGTTGCTCTGTATACAGGACTCAGATGTGCCGGATCCTGATCATTCAGATCCAGATCATAGTATACGTTGACTCTGTCGATCGTAATATCATCCGGAATATCGATCTTTGTATCGAATTTCGGTGATGTTGTCTTATCAGCAATCTCAATCAGATATGCATTGTTGCTGAGTGACTCATCCTTACCAAGCTCCTTCGTAAAGGTTTCATCCGGCTCAAATAATGTAATATCCGGCTTTGGTACTGCTGCCAATGCACTGTTGATAATTACGTTGATGAACAGCTTTCTCTCATCATTATTCTTTGTACCGTTACCAGTTACAGATGTATGACCGGCTCCACAATATGTGATAGCGCCACTTCCATATGAGGTCGTATAGATGAAGTAACTCTCCATTCCATCATATGGGGAAGCTGCATAGTAGGATGACATTGCTTTCGCATTACCATTATTGTTACATCCGGCAAGTGTATACCAGACTGTCGTCTTTGTAGATTCAAGATCCAGTGAGTATGCCTGCTGATGTGTACCTGATATGTTCAATGAGGATCCGATTGCAAATGGATACAGGGTCACCAGACCTTCATTCAGTCTGGATGCCTTCGCCGTCTGTGCAAATCCTGATTCATCTCTGTTACCATCATTTGTAGTTGTACGAAGTGCTCCGTTTACATCCATCTTTGAATAAATATATGGTGTATTATTCTCTGCATGTATACTCTTATTCACTGCAAAATACAGATATGACATTGATAATGCACTTATATTCCAACTGGACTTATCACTCGGAATCTGTGTTACATTATAATTTGAATTATAATTCTTTAATGTCTTAATCGTGCTGTCATAGATTCCCGATGTCTGATTCAGCTTTCCTGATATTCCGGCTGTTGTATTGAATCCGTATGGTGTCAGATAATATGTATCTGACTTATCCTTATATGACTTATACTCATAGCCATCATTCGTCTGAGCATATGAATTCTTCTGGTTTGTAAGATCCACATGGAATCGGTTCAGTCCAACCATATCAAGCAAGTTTGTAGTAAGTGTATAAGCACCACCCGCCTTCTTTGAATATGGTGACATTGTATCATGGAAGAAGAACAAATCTCCTCCGGCTTTTACATAATCCTTAATGTACTGACATGTCGTTGCATTCATATCAACATAAGCACTTGTGCTGTCTCCATATGGTGAGAATGCTGCAGAAGGACCAAGTACCAGGATAGAATACATCTTCTTAAGGAAGTCCTTACCATAAGATCTTCTTAAGTATTTATAATACTCATCCTTTGCATTCAGCTCTGCATCCTTTGCATCACGATATGCCGTAAATAATGTTCCATATGTTCCAAACTCATTGAAATTAGTTCCCTTGTCTCCATAATATTTCATGAAGACCATAGAATAATCTCCGGTCTTTATACAGTAGTTAAACAGCTGCACAATCTCACTTTCCGGTACCCATCTGTTCAATGCACCAAGCAGAGACTGTGAACCCTGTCTGTATTTACCATACTTTGCTGTATCTATCTTAGTTGCATCATTTCCAAACTGGTCGATTGCACCCTTCAGATACTTATCAATATTTTCCTTTGGAGTTTCAACAGCAGCCTTTGCATTCTGATATGCAGTCCATTTCTCCTGCAAGCCATCTGCATAATCCTGCTGAGTCATTCCATCAACTTTACCGCCTGCTTTGGACAGTGTCTCTGCATCTGCAACCCACTGCTCCAGGCAGTTATAAGTTCCGCTTGCATTATCTGCTGTTGTAAAACTTGCTTTATTCTTATTGATAACCGCCATATCAAGATTGATATTATAATCATCCGTAATCGTATCTGCAAGGTTTGAATACCAGTTATCATCTCCGGCACTCAGGTCATACTGTACGATTCCAAAACGGTTCTCATGACGTCCAAGTGATTTGTACTGTGATAATGCTACTTCTGATCCCAGTTTCGGTTCTGATGTAAGGCCATTGTAATACATGATCTTATGTGCCCACTGAGACTGAATATCAAAGTATAAAGTATCCTTAAAATTATGGAAGTCTGTTGTCTGGCCATCATACATTGTCTGGATCTGAAGGACATTGATATTGTTCTTATCAGCTGTCTCATTCACAACCTTACTAAGCCCTGAACTGGTTGCTATAAGCTCAGTTCCCTCATAGATCTCCAGATACCAGCTGGCTGATCCGAAAAAGTCTTCATCCAATTCCAATGTGGTTGATGCAGTATATGATGTCATTCCTGCAGAAGCAGCTCCTTTTGTAAGAGTTCCCTCTGTATGATAATCACTTGAATCAAATGTCATGTTACGATCTTTATCACAATATAACTTATATGTATAATTTGCATCTGAATTACTGCTTTTGACTTCGAATTCAAATGGAAGGCTTGTTGTTCTCAGGTAAGAACTTGTTACTCCTTCTTTATACGTCGTAGGCTTATTTGTGAATATTACTCGTACTCTGCCCGTCGAATTCTTTATCAGATTGTTCAACGAAGCTGCAGTTGCATCAGATGGTACTACTGCATAAGACTTGATAACACCATCACCATTATTTTTAAACCAATCAAGATTTTCAACATCTGAAGTTAAGTGAATCTTATAACTTCCACCCGTTCCAATCTCTTTCGCCGTATATAGGGTCTGACCATATGTTCCATTCTGATTATCTATCATCTGCGTATCATCATGACCATATCCCCATAATACATTTTTCACACTTGTAGAAGCTGCTTTTTTATCATATGCATACTTCACAAGCTTATACACTCTGGAAGATGGATCCAGGTAATAATTTCCCTTTTCGATCGTTCCATCATCTTTAAACCAGTAACCTGAAAGAAGCTGAACCTGAGTCAATGCATTCACGCCGTTCTTAACATTGTAACCCTGCATCTTCTCATATACAGATGTCAGTTCATCACTGAAGATAACCGGTTTTCCGGCATCTATATATTCTACAAGTTCATCATACTTTGTCTTTGTAAGATCATTACCGTTTTCAGGCATGTATACTGCCTTACCTACCAGATCTGCCGGCATATAATTATCTGTAATATACTCTAACATACCTGTATGTGTGTACATAATGAATGTCGGTAAACCATAACCTAATGCTTTGATCGCATCACCATTCAGATTACCACTATGTGCAGAATAAACTTCCTCAACGCTTCTATCAAGTGCTGTATAATCACCACCGATATAAACCAGATCATAACTTGTTGCGATATCATCTTTCATACCGATCAATGCTTCCGTAGAAACCTGAGTAAGTTCGATATCACCATAGTTTAATCCATCTATTGCATATGCAAGTTTGGCCTTTGTCAGATCAAAGTCATAATACTCAACATTCTTCTGAAGTTCTTCTTTGGCCTTACCCTCAATCACATCTGACGGAACAGTATAATAATCACCCTTTATCTCTGAACCATCCATATGTTTTGAATAGGAAGAATTTTTATTTTTTGTTTCAGCTAATTCACGATCAAGCGGATAGTCCGGCTGAATTTCAAGAACCTTAAACTTATTATCCGAACCATCACGATACTGACCTGCATTAATGATATCTGCAATTGCTTTTGCTGACGGACTGATAATGGTCTTATTTCCGCCATTATTGTCATCATCACCATCTCCAGAGCCAACACCATCTCCGGCTTTATCACTGGCAATTACATATACACCACCTTCAACAGCGTCGCATAATGATTTATATGCATCTTTTCCAATCTCATCTTTATAAGCACCCGACTCGATAAAGATAAAATCAAACTGTGTAAAGTCAATCACCTGTTTTGTAGAATTCTTGGTAAGTGCTTCCGCTTTGTGATCTAGATATAACTTATTGACATAATTAAATGCCTTATCTCTACCTTCTGTAGAATCTTCTGAATAATCCAGAACAGTATATTCATAAGATAAGTTTGATGAATAATTTGCATCATAAGCAGGATCTGATTCTGTTGTCTTCTTTGTAAACTCTGCATATGTATCTGCAACGTTTGTATAATCATAATCTGCTGATTTCTGCTCACCATTCTTTGTAACAATGAAATTATATCCATTGCTGCCAACTTCATAAGCACCCGTCACTATAGTATCATCTGTTCCAGTACCTGTTCCAGTTCCTGTTCCGGTTCCACTTCCTGTTCCGGTTCCACTTCCTGCAGCTGCAACAAGCTCATCAATTGCTGTTCCGGCAGGCTCAATGATCACTCCATACTGGAATTCAGAACCGGCATTCAGATATGAGAAATTATAATTGTACACATAAGTATTTGTCGCACTGTCAAAAGAACCGTTTCCGCCTTCTAAAGATGAAAGCATAACTGAATACTTCTCTGTCTCATTCTTACCAACCAGATAAGTCTTTCCGTCTATTGTAACAGTAAGATATACATTTGATCCGGTAAGATCTACAGATGAACGAACCTCTCCGGATAATTCCTTAGTTGCAACATCCTGAAAACCGGTATTTGAAAGATCGGCCGTTGAATAGACAGCACCTTCACCTGAGGTCAAAGCATTCTTGATATCACGGCTCTGAAGAACATAGATATTCGCACCACTTGGCACATATCTGTATCCACGGCTTGCATAAGCGGCTCCTGTGAATACACTGTTCTCTGCTGTTTCTTCTGCTTCCCAGGTATTAGTCTTCTTATTGAAAGTATAGGCACTTGCATCCATATGTGTGGAATCATTGTTTGCTGCTAATTCATCAAACATCCTCGATGACTCACCATTTGAAATAACAAGTACTTCTGCATTATCATAATCCCATTTTGTTCTGGAAGCTGTAATACCACCAATAGAACTTGATACCTTAATATATGCAGAATCATTGTGATTCGTCTGGAAATTCAGGAAATCTGTCAATGAATTATCTTCATACCATTTATAATATCTGTTTTTGTTGATATAGTCATTTCCACCCTCTGTCGCAGAACGTTCCGCTGTAAGGATGAAATCTGAAATTGTCTTTGTTGTCTTTTGGGTTGGATCCGGTACATCATTATCACTTGCTTCTTTATAAAGCACATTGAAATATCCCGGCTCTACTGCTAATACATTATCTATACGGGCTGTCAGATTCTTTGTAATCAACTTGAATGCTAATGTTCCCATACGATATGTATCATTATTTCCCTTTATCGAACTTGCATCTTTTACACAAAGTGTATATTTATCAAGAACGATTGGATGGCGGTCATCCATTGTATAGCTTACAAGCCAATTATATAATGCTTCGCTTATATCTTTGTCTTTTGATGCATATGCATTCTCATCCGGTGCAACGATATATATGAAATCCGCTGCAGATAAAATTGCTTTTGCATTTGTATCCATACTGTTCAGATTGTCAACAGTAACCGTTGTTAATGTCACTGCTCCGGCAGCCATCTTCTGGGATGCAATCGTCTTATAACCATCAAATACCGCATATCTGAAATACTCACCATCATACACATACTTCCATAATGGTGTTGTATTTGTATAATCAGACTCATTTTTGATATTACCTTTATAGTTTGATGCAGTAACTTTAGCAGTCATATCTGTATCTGCTTTCGCAATATCGTCATTTGATTTAGACTTTGGAAGGATCTGAACAATACGATATTTGTCATCACCTGTTGCCTTTAAACTGGCGCTGTTCGAATTGATAACCGCAAGGTCAATATTCGAATAGCCTACAAGTCCTGTTGCAGCACTCAGTTCTGCGTTATTTTCATTTACAGGAGTTCCAGAATTAGCTAATGTGAAATTGACGAATACCGCACTAACAATCAGTGTAAAGATGATCGCTACGGAAGATAAAACAACTTTTTTATTCTTAAACACTATTCTTTCCTCCTTTTAGTTTGAATGCGCTTTTAACACATTTGAATTTCTAAGGCTGACAACTCCATCCACTGTATAAGATGCTGCTGTCTGTGCATCCTGAAGTTTCATGGTGATTGCAAAACTATCCTCATCCGGATTCACCTTCACATCAAACTGCTCAACATTCTTTGCAAGCAGACAGGCCTCATCATTACTTGAATCAATAAATGATCCGCCTCCGGAATTAGACGCCTTCATTCTGTAAGCATATAACTTCTTGTTTGTCTTATCATATAATAGAGTACAACTTGTTATCTCGCTATCACCTGTTGTTGAATCCAGACCGGATGCATAATTAAGCTTAATATAAAGCTTATCCGCCGTCTTTGAACCTACCGTTGTCGATACCGTACTGAGTGCTACATCTTTATCCAACTCACCGATGTTGTAGCAAGGTCTTTTATTCGATCCGCTTGCAGGATTTGAAGAAGGGGCTACCTGCACTGTTTTGTTTCCGCCTCCTTCTTTATAAGAACCATCATCCTGTCTTAAATCCGACGCATCAGGAACCAGATATACGCCTTCTTTCGATGATGTTTCACCTACTCGCTTTGCTTTTGCATAAATCTTAACATCTGTTGCTGCCATCAGCATATCAGACATAGTATCATAGGCTTCTTCAGCCTGTGTCTGTATCTTCTTTCTGGATGTCATCTTCCGATTGGAAGCAACCACTGATCCAATCAGGGTTGTAACTGCTACCATAAATACACTTAAGATACCTATGTAAAGTACCAGTTCAATGAAAGTGAAACCCTTATTCTCTGTTTTTTTCACTATTCATCCCTCCTTATGATCCTGTATAATGACTACCAGTCGTTTTGTTTAATGTTACTTTACCTACTGATGCATTCGACCGCTCCTTATTGAAGGTATAAATACCATCTCCCGACCAAACCGAACCATCTGCTTTATTAAACATAACGATCATAAATCCCGCTGTGCCATTTACTTCAGTAACCTCTTTTGCGGTATTTGAAGATTTTGCCGCGTACATAATCTTTACGCGATCCAGCGTTATAGTATCTATTGATGTGTCTGCAGTAAAGTTAGCTCTGTCTTTAAAATCATCTGAAGGGTCTCCATTCGCTTTACGCGTAACATCACCCGTAAAGGTTCCGTATGTAATCTGATATTTATCGCCAACCTTTTCAATCAACATAGCAGCTTTTTTATTTTGAGATTTTGTCAATTTTACTAATGTAGACAATTCCTCATTGAATGACTCTTTAGCCGAGGTAGCCCGGGCAGTTGATATCGCTGATATCGTAACAGCTGCCAGTCCGGATAACACCGCTATTATTCCTAGAACAATAATCAGTTCTACCAGAGAATATCCAGCATTGTTTCTTTTCTTCATCTTCACCCCTCCTAATCTACATTCTTCTTCCAATTCTGGAATTCAAGAATATCACTATAAGAGATGTCAGATAAAGTAGAACTCTTCACCTCTGCACTACTGTCTTTTTCTTCTTTTACATAGTTCTTTAAGATTTCTCTTGTAACTACGCTTACATCTGTATCTGTACTATCTGCACACTTCTTCAGCACGCTCGCTGTATATGATACATCTGCTGAAAGGCTGATACTGCTGTTACAGATCACCTTACCACCTGCTATAATCAATCCTTTGAATGACTTTACCTTGTTACTGAACTTCACATCGCCACCGCAGATAACAATACCCTGTAATGAATTGCCTGTAGCTGTATCAAGCGTTACATCTCCATCATTGATAACAAGAATCGAATCTGCTGATCCGTCATCAGATGGAATCGTCTTACTAATGTTCTTGTGCGCTGTATGATTTTCTCCATTCACAGTGTGTGCGCCAAAAATCTTTGTAAAGTCAACATAGTTATTTAATGGTGTCAGACTGTAATTATAAGAGTATGAATCACTTCTTACATAATCTCCCTTATACTTTCCATCTGCATCCTTGCCAACATATGTGTACTGATACTCGCCTGATGCTAACTGAGTTCTTGTATAATCACCTTTATTAGCACCTACATTTTTGAATTGTGCATGCTCGTATCTGTACTTCTGAGACTGCTTTCCATTACTGGTCTCTGTATAATCTGTATATTTTACTAATGCCCATGCAGATTGCTCTTCATCAGTCTCCTTACCTTCAGCATCCAACACCTTATTGTTTAATACAGACAGATGATCTTTCATGTTGATATACATGTAATTAAGGAAATTACTCACCTTATGTGCCTCTGTTTCAGAATCTGATCCAGTTAACTGTCCTGCACTTGTTTTAAGGTTTTCATAAGCAAGATTATTTGCTGTCGTGTCTCCATTTCCAAGCAACATGGTGAATGTCTTAGATGTAGCTGCTGCTTTTAAAGCCGTTTCAACACTCATCGTACTCTTTGTTGATGCCTGAATATATAAAGATCCGTCATTCTTATTCTGTGCCGTTACTGCCGCGCCTGAACCAACCTTAGAAGAATCTACCTTGCCATCTGCACCAACAGGAAGTAACAATGTCACATCAAAGCTATCATAGTTAGACACATTATATATCTTCTTGTTTGTATCTTCCAGATTCTCTGCAAGGAGATCATAATACTTCTTTACAAAAGCTTCTGCTTCCTCTACATTGCTCTGTTTATTATCACCTGCTTTAATATACAGATAATAGTAATCATGACCGGAAATCGTCTGCTTTATTGCATTAACTACCAATTCATTATTGCTAAGCTTTTCCGTGAAATCTGCATATAACTGCTTTAACTTAACATCATTATTAAAACTATTCGGGAACTTCAATTTCACATGTGTATAACCATTTGAATCTACTGTCTCACTTCCCGCAACCGGTTCCCACTGAGTCAGGAAAATCAGCTGGTTGGACTTCACATCAAGGGACTGACCGGTTGAATAATCCCGTAAGGTCGTAAATGCGTAATCCAGATTCTTATCTTTTCCATCTGCATCTACAAGACCAAGTTCTTTTCTCTCCTTCGCGTCTGTGATAGAAGAAGCTGCCACTTTTGAGAACTCAATATATGATTTACCCGCAATATAAAGAGATTGTAAGCTCTTCAGATCCAATGTGGACTTCTTACCATTTACAATAATCGCACTATCACTAAAATGAGATTTTAAACTGTAATTTGTAGGGAGTTTGCCCGCATTCCCGAGAAGCTTAATGCTCCGAATATCATCTGTAGAATAGCTATATCCAAAGTATGTGCCCTTAAAGAATGTCAAATTAGATTCTTCTGCATTTAACTCTGTATCATCATATACATAAGCGTTTGCTGCCGCTGTAATAGAACCGCCTTTATCTCCATCAATGATAATATTATCGGTCCAGAGCTCTGAAAGGTTCGAACTTCTACCTGAAAGAGTAATATCTGCACCATTATATGCTGCCAATGCACCAGAATTTACAATAACATCTGAATTCATTGTCAATGATGCTTTGTCAACAAAAATACCAGAATTAGCGCTTTCATCTGTAGCGCCCCAGTTTCTTACAACACTATCATTATATTTGTTTGTAACTTTTGTTGCAGTCACAGCATTATAATCTTTATTATAATAATCAGATGCTGTGTATACATTTCCTTTAACATTTACAACTGTTGCACTTGCATCGTTATAATTCGTAGTTGTTCCGGATACCTGCAGTCCCATATCTGCCAGAAATGCATAACTATACAAACTATTGCTGTTTATACCTGTCATATCAAACGAAACATTATATTCTGGTTTTTTAAGTACTAAGTCCGTCATAATTGACTGCTCATATGTTCCGGGAGCCATCGTCTCCTTATCTGTTGCAGCAGTCAATGTAATTGTTCTCTTAACACCCACGTTCTTAAATGCAATTGTCTCAACAGTTCCGGCATTGAATCCTGGCTCTGTAGTATTCTGTCCGGATACACCACCGGTCAGAGAATTCTTAACATATTTGATATAACTGTGTTTTCCCGCATTATCTGTATATACAATTCGAAGATTATCACAATCAAGTGTAACATTCGGATCTGTAATATAACCCTGCAATGTAGCTACTAATGTAGGGATTTTATTCAGATTATCATCATCCATAATTCCCTGCATAAAAAACTTTTTGAACAGATCATTTGCCTCTGTCTCAGAAAGATTCGTATACTTTCCATCTTTATAATATACAACTAACTCTGCAGTCGTTGTATATGCGGAATATAAGTGTTCATTTGTCGTTGCACCAATTCCTGCATAAATCTCATCCATTGCCTTCTCCACACTGTAGAAGTTATTCAATGAATTAATCTTGTAATATCTGAGTTTGTATGCTAATAACATACCCATTAACAGGGCGGATACCAGAATACTCAAAAACGTTGCAGATACAATTACAAGGACAAAACTGGAACCACGATTACTCATGCGCTTCAGTCTGCTCTTTAATTTTTTAAGCATCTTCTAATTCCCCCTTGTTCCTGATATAGTCGTCTTGTCAGTCGTCTTATCATTACTGTCTTTTTCTTCCATAAGAACAGTCAGATCGTACATATAGACATCGTCCGCCGTATCATCCTTTGTTCCCATAACACTTACAGTTGAATTTGGTTTATCTACTGTAAAGTTCGCATATACTTTAGTCTTTCCAGCTAATGTATTAATCTTTGCTTCATCTGCCGGTTTCTTAAGTGTTCCGGTTGAATCTGCAAAATTCACACGCACCTTTACAGATGATGGAGATACATTATGCTGATTATTTACATAAATCAGATCATCAAGTGTCTTGCTGCTATCACCGCCCTGCAAAGCTTCATTGATAATTTCTGCATATTTATCATCAATGTCTGCTACAGTCTGAAAAATATAGATTTTTGCCTTTTCATCCGCATCTAATGCATTTGTATCTATATTCACATAATCACGATTTACATAGATACCATTACTGGTTGCAGGAACATATAACAGATAGATTGGTGGCAGTTTATCATAATCATTCTGATATACTACACCTTCTCCATTTGCACTGGCTGGTTTATATACGTTATTTGTATTGTTCTCATATTCAGACTTGATAACGCCGATCGTTGTCTTATCTACATATTCTACAATACACTGTACACGATATTTGTTATTTGCAGTCTTCGACACCTTAATCGTTGTTGTCTTTGAGAATTCATCATTCTTCCAGAATTCATCACCATCACTGGAAAGCATCTGATTATACTGTACCGTATGGTTCTTTAATAATTCTGTTTTCTGATCCTTGAAGTATGAACTTGCCTGATTATCCAGATTATTTCCATCTGCGGTTCCGGTATCACCTGTGTAAGTTGCCCCGGCAATGATCGCTGCCTGTTTATTATCCAGTGTACGAACAGTACCTACTGAAGATGTGATCTTAACATAATCACCATTTTCATCAACTTTTGCATCTCCTGTTGCCGGATCCCAGATATACCCCATCGCAGCAACCTGCTGTGCAAGATCACTGACCGTGACTGTACAGCCATACTTCGCGTAATTTCCTCCTATAGATATGTCATTACATGTGTATGTCTTCTCCGTATAATTCACCTTCTTCACTCCGGCAATCTTATTATCCGTTGTTTTCGGAGTTGTAGTTGTGCAGGTGAAATTATAGCTACCTGTAGAATTGCCATCAGGTATACTGATGGCACTACTACTCATATCTGCAGTTTTAAAGCTTTCCATGATCTGTTCTGCTTTATCAATGGCATACTGTTTCTTGGTCGATTTCTTATTGATATTAACAGCGGAAATCAACTGGGAGGTAAGAGGAACGATCAATATGGCAAATACGGCTACAGCAATGATTACTTCTATCAAACTAAAGCCTTTATTGTTTTTCTTTGTCATTTTCTACTTCTCACTCCGTTTAAAAACTGTTTACGGGTTTCAGGTTTATAACTACCTACTGAGCATTATCGCTTGATGTAGTTGTTGTAGCTGTTGACTTCTTTGTCGGGTTACCGAAGATATTATCCTTTCCGTTCTGAACATTAACATCTACCTGATCTGTGGTTCTGTCTCCACCGTTTACTGCGTATGATGTGAATGACATTTCACCTGTATATTTTCCTGTCTCCTCATCAAAAGCGATACTGATAGAATCAACAGTCATACGGAAGTCTCCACCCTGAATATAATCAATGACATCTTTCAGATCCTTGTATGAACCTGAATAAGTAACAGGGAAGTTCGCTGAATAGCAGTTATAATTATCTCCTGAAGCTACAGCGCCATCAGCTACGGTTGTGTCATCTGCAGTCGTGTCGGTTGCTGCTCCATCTCCGAGTGTAGCATCACCTACAGCACCGGTTCCGAGTGTGTAGAATAACTGTTCTTCTCCCATCGTTACAGAAGGAAAGTCAAACTTATATTCATCCTTGATACCCTGTAAATACATAATTGTATTCTCCTGATAGATCTCTGATGGGAATTCATCAAGAATCGCCTGATACTCTTTCTTATAGTTCTCTGTATCTTTGATATACTGGTCACGATTTACATCCTTTGACTTCAGATCATTATAGTAAACCTGCTGTTTGTCCTTTTCGGATATGATACTCTTCCGGTCTTCAAAATTATTCATAGCCACATAACGAATCGGCACGAATAATATTACAACACCCAATAAAAATAATAATAAATTTCTTTGTCCTTTTGTCATTGCATCCATGTTCGTACCCTCCTTACTGAGCTAATGTTGCATCTGTCTCTGTAGTATCCTCTGTTGATGCATTCGCATCCACATAGATACAGGTTACAGTGAAATCATATGTAGTCTTGCCTGATTCCTCATCTACATTCTCTGTAATGCTTCCGATGAATGAATTATCGATACAGTCAATTTCTTTTAAGCTGATCGCAAGACCCGCAACATCGTCATACTTTTCTGCAGTACCGGATATGGACACACCGCTCGCATCTGAATTGAACGCTGTTACTTCTGTACCCTTCGGCATCTTCTCTTCTAAAGCATTGATAAAGGTTACTACATTCTCATTCAGATTCTTAGTGTAGCTGTACATGCTCATAGCATCCACATAGATGCCCTCAGCATTCTCATAGTCCTGTACAATGGTTTCAATATCTTTAATTGATTCAATCTTTCGGTTAACATCATCCAACTCACTCTGTGCCTTATTCTTCATGATAAATGAAGCAGCAGTCACACCGCCGGCAACGAGCACTGCCAGAATCAGAAATGCAACTACAAAAGGCGTAGAATCAACAGCTCCTTCTTTCTTAGATGCTGTTGCACCTTCTGATATTACAAAGCCCATAGGTGCAAAAGCCGCACCGATAGGAACCATAAGGTATACAGGATTATAAATCTTCAAATCAATCTTCGGGTCAAACTTGATATTGAATAAACTATCCATAACTCTGGTTGATACATTAAGCTGTACCTTGAATAAACCATCAATTCCCTTGATCAGTGCTCCATCGCCTGTCAGGAATACATCATCAATCGGCTTATCCGGATTCTTTGATGCAAAGAAATCCATCACACGTCCAATGTTATTGATCAAGTAACGGAATGAACCGGTGATCGCATTATCGTCGAAATCAACTGTGATCAAACGTTCATTCTGAAGTAAGGTCATAGCCGTCGTTGCATCTACTCCCTTTGCATCCATTACTTCATTTACTACAACATTGGTACCATATGGTACAGTTCTCTGGAGTAAAAGGATATCTCCTTTTACGATATTTAACACGGTAGATTCACTACCTAACTGGATTACCATCGTTGTCATGTTCTCACTGGTCTGTGTCTTGATCAGCTGTAACATGGCATTTCCAATGTAATCGAGCGCCACTACTTTCAGTCCCGCAAGCGCTGCCACTTCATAGTAGGAACGAACCATACTGGTCGGTGCTGCCACAGCAAGGACTCTTAACTGTTTGTTATTTTCTTCATCAGTGACTGTCTCTAATACAGAATGGGATACGGTGTAATCCTCTATATTAACAGGGAAATACTCTGATGAGTTCGCATTAATAATTCCTTTGATTTTGTTCTCCTTAACGAAAGGTACAAGGACCTCTCTGTTAACGATCTTTGTAGAGGTAAGGACGAAGATCGCATCCTTGTTAGTGATTCCGTTTGCAGCAAGCTGTGATCTGATTGCTTCTGCAATTCTTTCTTTGTCTCTGATAAAACCATCTTCGTATGAGTCTTCCGGAGTCTCAAAGATGATGGCATTATGTACGGTCGAAGTCTTCTTCTCAGAAGCGGTTACTTCTGTGATAGTAATACTTTCATTTGTAATGTCGATTGTTAAGACTTTTTTATTACTCGCCATTTTAAATAGCCTCCCTCGCTAATCAGTAGTTTTGTCGGGATATCTCCCTTAATTGCCTGAGTACCAGCTTACATGCTGTTCACCCCATATAAATAAAAATAGAATACGCCTGTATCTTACAGGCTATAAGGTGAACAACCTGTCACCCTCAAAATGATCTATATGTTTGACCCTCCATATATAATCATCTTTATATTTCCCAGCTTATATGTAAGCCGGTTGCCGTCATTAGTTTAACAAGCAATTAAACTGCCGACCGCAAGTTAGTTTGTTAGCATTTCATATAGGCTAACTCTTTAATACAAACAAATTATCCGTTTGTAATTTTTAGAAAGGCAATAAACGAAAGTCCTAACGAGGATATGCTTGCTTACATTTATTGCCTTTCAAGATTACCCCTTGTAATTATTCATATTTTAATAATTAATTCTGTGGGGATAATAATGTTGTGCCATCACCAGCATAAACTTCTACTTTATTGTTAGGAACATCGATTTTGATTATAAATTCATTGTTCTTGCTATAATATTTGCCCTTTAATGATGCGCTACCAAGAATTTCTGTTAATTCTTTACCAAAGCTTCCTGATGCTTTCCATGCAGTTACATTAGCTGATTTTGCAGTACTTCCAAGCGAAGCCATAGCCTCTTCATTTGACATTGCGGTCTGACATGCAGAACGAATAGTGTCAGCATTTGAAATATCTGTTGATGCTCTTGACTTGTTAATGTACTTGATAAGTGCTGGTGCAAGTGCGCCTGCAAGGATTGCCATGATAGCAATAACGATAATTAATTCTACTAATGAGAAACCTTTGTTGTTCTTCTTCATAATTATTCTCTCCTTTTTCTTTCTTAATTATTTTATGTTGTTGATGTGTCATGTGACACTATATCAATACCGGCATCCTCGTTCTACCGGAATCAATCAATGTAAAACTGTGTAAGTAAATTATGTATTGTTTATTGGTCTATTGTATTAATACTGATCCATTGCATCGTACATACTCATGATAGGACCGTATACAGCTGCTACGATCATACCTACGATACAGGCAAGTATAACCATGATCAACGGTTCCATTGCTGCCGTTAATTTATTAGTAGCTGCGTCTACCTCTTCATCGTAGTAGTCGGCAACCTTGCTGAGCATCTCCTCGATATCACCGGTCTCTTCACCGATCTTTGTCATCGCTGATAACATCGGTGGAAGAACCTCCATATCCTTTAACGGTTTTGAAAGCGGGATACCCTTTGCAACCTGTGTCTTTGCATCCATCAGGCCATCACGTATGATCTTATTATCCATCATCTTCGCTACCTGTTCTACAGCATCGATCATAGAGATACCGGATGCCATCAAAGTGCTCATGGTTCTTGCGAATCTGGAGCAGGCCGATTTGATCGTCAGGTTTCCGAATACCGGAGCCTTGATCGCGATATTCGAGAAGAACTGTTCACCAACCGAACTCTTCTTGAACGCCTTACAGGCAAACACGATCGCCGCTACAACAATGATCAATATGTACCATTTATGAATAATAAAGTTACTTGCCGCAACCATCATTCTCGTTGCAAGAGGAAGCTTTGTTCCCATGTCTTCAAACATACTGGTGAAGTTCGGGATAACCGCGATCATAACTACGATTACCACGATGATCATTACGATAAATACTACGATAGGATAAACCATCGCGCCCTTGATCTTACTGGATAATGCATTATCCTTCTCAAAGTGTTCTACCAGACGATCCAGGCACACCTCTAAGTTACCGGACAACTCACCGGCAGCTACCATGTTGATCATGATTGGAGGGAATACATCTGAGTTTACTCGAAGGGCATCTGCAAGAGTACCACCTTTTTCAACATATGTTTTCGCATCCATAACCGCACGCTTCAGTGTTGGATTCTCGATCTGGTCGCCCATCAGTTCCAATGCGGAAATGATCGTAACACCGGCTTTTATAACAGCTGAAAACTGTTTACAAAAGACACCCAAGTCTCGTGATTTTACTTTCTTCTTAATTAAACCCCCTGAAAATGGATTGTTCTGCTCTGTCAGGCTCATGATCGAATAGCCATCCGACTTCAGCTTCTTCTCTGCTCCATCTCTGTTTGGGGCCTCGATGGTACCTTTTTTATTCTTACCATCTCTGTCAACAACCTTGTAGTTAAATACTGCCATTGTTTCTCCTCCGACCCTGTCATATTTCTTCCGTGATCATATCTGATCACACCCTTTATGCGTCTTTAAGCGCATAAAATCTCATTCATATAGATTATATAATACTATAATTTGCTACCATAATCAATATTTTCTTATGTTCGTCAGTTTTTTTGTGAGATTTGCACAAAACTGTTATACATCTTACTGTCCGTTAATCTTCTTTCTGAGGTACTGCTGATCCTGTGCATATGTCATTGCCATCTCTCTGGTTATAGTTCCCGCAGAGAAGAGATCGTACAGTGCATCATCCATCGTAATCATTCCGAGCTGTCTGCTTGTCTGAATCGTTGACTGGATCTGATGCGTCTTTGCTTCACGGATCAGACTCCGTATAGCAGGAGAAGCAAGCATTACTTCAAAGGCTGCTACTCGTCCCTGGCCATTTGCCGTAGGCAGAAGCGACTGTGATATAACACCTTCAAGAACCATCGCAAGCTGTACACGTACCTGCTGCTGCTGGTTTGTAGGGAAGATATCAATGATACGGTCGATCGTACTTGCCGCACCGATCGTATGCAGAGTCGAGAAAACCAGATGTCCTGTCTCGGCTGCAGTGATCGCTGTCGAGATAGTCTCAAGATCTCGCATCTCTCCTACCAGAATGATATCAGGATCTTCACGGAGGGCTGCACGAAGTGCATTTGCATAGCTGAGTGTATCCATACCAACTTCTCGCTGATTTACGATCGCCTTGTTGTGATGATGGATATACTCGATAGGATCCTCCAGTGTGATGATATGATCTGTCAGGTTTTCATTTGCTTTGTTTATAATAGAAGCAAGTGTTGTTGATTTTCCCGAACCGGTAGGCCCCGTTACAAGTACAAGCCCTCTCTTTCTCTTATAGAGATCAACAACCTCTCTCGGAATACCAAGCTGATCAGGTCTTGGAATCTGTGTCTCAACTCGTCTGTATGCCGCCGCCATATTACCACGATCCATATATACGTTTACACGGAAACGTCCGGTCTCCGGTGAGTCAAACGAGAAATCGACCTCCCCTCTGTCCTTTAAGATTGCTACATGTCTTTCTTTCATGGTTGCTCCGATCGCTTCTGCCGCATCAGCAGGTGTAAGCGGAGGAACTTCAACTTCTGTCAATCGTCCATTAATTCTGAGCTTTGGTGGTATTCCGACTGCAATATGTACATCAGATGCCTTCGCCTCAACCGAGAATGCCAGGAGTTCCTTCATATCCAGCATATTGTTTCCTTCCTTTCCTTGTTGCATTTCATAATTTCAATTTATTTTTACAGAGTTATGTATGTAGGTTCTTCTCTGTTAAAAATCTGTTTGGATTATTTCTTTGTTAAAAACATCCCATTTTCAAATGAACACTCTAATATGAATGTTTTTATATCTTTGCATGTTTTTATACCTTTGCATGTTTTAATGTCTTTATATCATTTAATATTCGTCACCGGTTGTATAAACGATCTTCTTCATCTCTGAAAGCGATGTGATACCATTTAATACATGCTTTGCCGCACCCATCTTCAGTGTGAGCATTCCTTCTGATAATGCCTGCTTCTCAATCTTATCCGCCGTCGCTCCGGTCGAGATAACCGCCTGTAACGCCTTTGAAACCGGCATCATCTCATATACACCGATTCGTCCTGCATAGCCGGTATCATTACAAAGCGGGCATCCTGCAGGCTCATAGATGATTACGTCTTCTTCATCAGCCGGTACGCCAAGCACCTGTCTCTCATCATCTTCTATAAGTCGTGGCTGTTTACAGGTTGGGCACAGACGTCTTACCAGTCGCTGTGCGATAACACCTACAACCGCATCACCTACAACGTAAGGCTCGATACCCATATCTTCCAGACGAGTGATCGTAGATGCTGCTGAGTTTGTATGGAGTGTTGATACAACCAAATGTCCGGTGATAGCCGCCTGAACCGCGATCTGGGCAGTCTCACCATCTCGAATTTCTCCGATCATTATGATATCCGGATCCTGACGAAGAATAGATCTAAGTGCTGCCGCGAATGTCATATCTGCTTTATTATTTACCTGTACCTGGTTGATACCGTTGATATTCGCCTCGACAGGATCTTCTACTGTGATAATATTAACATCTTCTTTGTTCAACTCACTTAATGATGTGTATAGTGTAGTTGATTTACCGGAACCGGTAGGCCCTGTAACAAGGATGATTCCGTGTGGGTTACTCAGGATTCCATCAAATACTTTGATCTCATCCTCATCAAGTCCAAGACCGCTCTTCGGCTTGGTCAGTCCGTCTTTAGAAGTAAGTCGCATAACCGTCTTCTCGCCGTATACTGTCGGAAGGATAGATACACGGACATCGAACTCTCGTCTGTCTACGAAAATAGTAATACGACCATCCTGTGGTTTTCTCTTCTCTGCGATATCCATTCCGCCTATGATCTTAATACGGGCTGTAATACCTGCCAGAATACTGAGGTCATATGACATTACCTGCTTCAACGCACCATCAATTCTGTATCTGACACGAACGCTGTTCTCCAGTGCTTCGATATGGATATCGGATGCTCTCTGTCTTACACCGCCCTCAATGATCTGCTTAACCAGAAGAACGATAGGCGAATTATCAATATCTTCGTTTGTTTCTTCTTCATCTCCGCCAGCAAGTGCATCTGCCTGTTCCTGACGATACATCTCAGCCGCTTCCATCGCTTTTGAGCTTCCATAATACTTGCCGATCGCATCATTGATCTGTTCCTCCGTTGCAAGCATCGGCTCTACCTGCATATTTGTTACAAGTCCGATATCATCAATCGCATTGATATCCATCGGATCAGACATAGCAAGCTTTAATATATTCGGGTTTTCCGGATCGATCTCAATAGGAATAACCTTATACTTTGCAACCATATTCTCAGGTACCATATGAATAACTTTATCTTCGATCTTGGCACCTTTCAATTCTATGTAATCAATACCTAACTGCTGTGTCAGAAGAGTAATAAGGATCTCGTTACTGATCATTCCCAGATCCACGAGAACATTTCCGAGCTTCCCGCCATTCTCTTTCTGATATGCCAGAGCCTCCTGTAACTGCTCCTCTGTAATCGCTCCTGCTGCTACAAGGATATCTCCAATTCTAATCTTTTTTCGGCCCATTCCTAATCGCATACTGGTCTGTCCTCCTACACTTTTTAAATATACGAACACTCATTTAGAGATTATAGCACACCCTGGTAAAAAATTAAACATTTTGAACAGATTTTGGTCAATTTTTTTTGATTTTTTTCACATTTTAACAAGTTTTCTTTTTGGGATATGCACGTTCTTTACAGTTTCATCATAAAATATATACAAATCGCTGGAGCAGAAATTGATGTGCAGACATTTAAAAAGCCTCTCTCACCAAAAGAGGAAGCATATTTTCTGAAATTATGCAAAGAAGGCGATCCCAAGGCCAGAAAAACTCTGATTGAATATAATATGCGGCTGGTTGCCCATATTGCAAAAAAATACAATGGAAGCCACGAAAATGATGATCTGATATCCGCAGGCACGATTGGACTGATCAAAGCGATCGACACCTATGACTCAAAAAAAGGAAAACGACTGGTCACCTATGCATCCAGATGTATTGAAAATGAACTTCTGATGCTTCTCCGCCAGAACCGAAAGCACGCCCGCGAAGTATCCCTGTTTGAACCCATCGGCACAGACAAGGAAGGAAACGAGATCAGTCTGATGGATATCATCAGTCCCGATACTCCATCCATTCTTGATTCCATGGTACATGATTATAATCTGGAACAGCTTCCGGATTGTATGCTGCACCACCTTACAAAGCAGGAAATGGTGCTCCTGTCCAGGCGTTACGGTCTGTCCGGTGAAACACCATGTACTCAAAAAGAAATTGCCTCCGCAATGGGCATTTCCAGATCATATGTTTCCAGAATCGAGAAACGTGCGTTACTCAAACTTCGCAAAGCTCTCGAAACCTGACCTCCCTATTCCTGCCGTCTGAGTATCATCCCCGCTGATACCGGGCGGTCAAGTCTTACATAGAGCTGCATCTTGGGATGCGGCGCAGACTCCATTTTCTCCATCTTGTCATTGTATATTTCTTCTACCCGGCACGAGATATTTGTACCATCAAAGTCCATCGCCTCTATCATCTCTCCAACAGAAAACTTATTCTTCTGCTCAAATACCGCAAGTCCGTCTTCTGTCACCAGCTGCACATTTCCGATATAGGTATAATTCTTGATATAAGTATTGTTATCATAGATCTGAGAGTCACTGTCTGTCTTTCCGAAATAAAATCCGGTTGTGAACTGTCTGTATGTGCATTTTGCTATCTCTGATTTATAATATTCCATATTCGACCTGTAAAGCTCCGGCGACTCCATATAATCATCGATTGCCTTTCTATATGTTCTTGCCACTGTCGCAACATAAAGGGCAGTTTTCATCCTTCCCTCTATCTTAAAGCTATCGATACCCGCATCGATCATCTCGGGAATGTGTTCTACCATGCAGAGATCCTTTGAATTAAAGATGTAGGTTCCCCTGTCATCCTCATTAACCGGCATATACTCACCCGGTCTTGTCTCTTCTACGATGTGGTACTTCCATCTGCAAGGATGTGTGCACGCACCACGATTCGCATCTCTGCCTGTAAAGTAACTGCTAAGCAGGCATCTTCCCGAATAAGAAATGCACATAGCTCCATGCATGAACGATTCAATCTCCATATCATCCGGAATATGGTCCCTGATCTGTCTGATCTCAGCAAGCGACAGTTCTCTGGCTGTAACCACGCGTTTTGCCCCAAGCTTATACCAGAAGTTATATGTCAGATAATTGGTGTTGTTTGCCTGCGTACTGATATGAAGCTCCATATCCGGCATAGTTTCCTTTGCGAGTGTAAAGATACCGGGATCAGACACCAGAACTGCATCCACACCGGTATCCTTTAACTGTTCAAAATATGTTTTCATTCCATCGATATCATAATTATGTGCAAATATATTCGCTGTCACATACACTTTTGCGTTTTTTGCATGTGCATATGCTGCTGCTTCTTTCATCTCATCAATCGAGAAATTATCTGCTTTCGCACGAAGCCCATATGCCTGTCCGCCGATATAAACCGCATCGGCACCATAATCTACCGCAACCTTTAAAACTTCAAGACTGCCTGCCGGAACAAGCAGTTCCACTTTACGATCTGTCATTTATCCAATCCTCTTTTCAATTCTTATTTATCTTCTTTCATTCTGTAATATCATACACCAACCGCACATATTCATATGTCGATTATTTACAGCATTCGTCTTTTCGTACAGACAGGCTCATTCCGTCCCCAATATTTAAAATAGCTGTTTCAAGCCTTTCATCATGTTTTAATTCATACAGATATTCTCGCATTCTTGCATGAATCGTCCGATTTCTTCTCGTTACCGCGAACCTGGATTCAAGCACGTCTCCATCCTGTAATACATTATCACACAGCAGGATTCCTTCCGGAGCAAGTAATGGGATCGTTTTTTGAAAAAAGCTTCCATACTGTCCTTTTGCCGCATCCATAAACACCAGATCAAATGATCCCTGTAATGTCGGAAGGATCTCGTTTGCATCCCCCTCCAATAAGGTAATCCGATCTTCAGCCTGTGCAAGTCTTATATTGGCCTTTGCCTTTTCTATTCTCGGTCGATAGTTCTCTATCGTTGTAATATGTCCTTCTTCTCGCAAAAACCTGCTCATAAAAATAGCAGAAAAGCCGACCGCCGTTCCTATCTCCAGTATATTTACCGGTTTCTTTATCATCATCAGAAGCTTGATGAACTCGCCTGCTTCTCTACGGATGATAGGAACCTCCTGCTCTTCTGCTTCTTTTCTGATAGCAGTTATCACATCGTCATAATCACTGTTAAATGAATTTATGAAGGACGCAATTCTTTCATCTGTTATCATTCACTTTTCTCCGTTGTATCATTTTCCGACTTGGCATCAGTCGTGCTGTCCGACGTCTTATCTTTTGCCTTTTCTTCCTTTTGGCTTTCGGCTTTTTTCTCCTTCTCGTCCAGCTTGCCACCCGTTATCACGGTTATGATCTCGTCATTTGTATAGTTCGGAGCAATCTCATACGTTCCCGGCTGGATCTTTGCTGCATAAGAACCGATTCTGATACGAATCATCAGTGCATATGCATTCTTTACAACTCCGGCATCATCTAATGTCTCACAGACATCTTTGATCGATGAATCCGGAAGTATCGTAACTGCTACTACCCTTGTATCCGCCTTATCTTTGCAGCTGTTACTTGCAAACACATCATAAGCAAAGCTGAATCCGAATGCAAACACCTTAACCAATATAAACAGGATAAATACATTCACAAGTAAGCCGACCGAGAATCGCAGTACTCGTTTCATTGTCAGTGCTCCATCTATAGCCATATCTTAATCTCCTTATCCATTCGTGCCTTCAGGCACTACGTATCTGTTGTAACATATCCTACTGCTTTATGTCAACATCCAGCCCATCAGCTATCTCATCATACATTGTTTTCAGCATTCTGCAAAGCTTTCGTTCTGCCCGAAGGAAATCATTTACAATAGTGTCATGAACGATCGGATCATATTCCTCGAATAATGCAACTACCTCATCATAAGGATTATCATTCGAAGCATTGTTCTGAATATCCGAGTTCTTCTTTTTGAACTCATTCAGCCCCCGAAGCAGATCCGGATGTTCGTATAATCTTTCGCGACACACCAGATAGTGCCTGTAGAATTCCGATTCCTTTATCGTTTCATTCAGTTTTTTACTGAGTTCAACAACATCACTCATTGTTCATTCCTCTTTTCTTCTTAGCCTATACCCATGCATGAGGTAATTATCAAAACATCTTATACTTCTGTAATGATCGGAAGGATCATCGGGCTTCTCTTCGTCCGTTTCCACAGGAATTCACTTAAGGAATCCTTGATCGTCGTCTTGATCTTGCCCCAGTCTGTAACATTCTTACGCAAGCATCTCTCCAACGCTTCCTCCACTACTGCACGGCAGTCCTCCATCAATGTCTCCGATTCTCTTACATATACAAATCCTCTGGAAACGATATCCGGACCCGCTATCAGGTTATTGCTGTATTTATCAAGTGTCACCACAATGATCAGCAGACCGTTCTGTGACAGAAGCTGTCTGTCTCTTAAAACAATGTTACCGACATCTCCGACTCCAAGTCCGTCGACAAAGACTCCCTGTGCCGGAACTTTTCCGGTCACCTCAAGCTTATCTTCGCTTACTTCCAGAACATCTCCTGTTGTCAGGATCTTGATATTCTCTTTCGGAATACCCATCTCCTGTGCCAGCTCTGCGTGGCGTTTCAGATGCCTGTACTCACCATGTACCGGTATCGCATATTTCGGTTTTGTGAGCGCATAGATCAGCTTCAATTCCTCTCTGCAGGCATGTCCCGATACATGTGTGTCTTCAAAGATTACATGGGCGCCCTTCATTTCCAGCTCATTGATCACCTTGAATACTGCTTTTTCATTACCCGGGATCGGGTGTGAACTGAATATGACCACATCTCCCGGCATGATCGAGATCTTGTTATGGATCGACGCTGCGATTCTTGACAAAGCCGCCATGTTCTCACCCTGACTTCCTGTCGTGATCAGAACCAGCTTCTCATCCGGATAATTCTTGATCTGACTGATATCTATCAATGTGTTATCCGGTATATCGATATACCCGAGCTCGGAAGCCGTACTGATGATATTCACCATACTTCTTCCTTCGATGATTACTTTTCTTCCATACTTATATGCTGAATTGATGATCTGCTGCACACGATCTACATTCGATGCAAATGTAGCTATGATGATTCGATGATTCTGATTATCATTGAACAGATTATCAAACGTTCTTCCTACTGTCTTTTCTGACTTTGTAAAGCCCTCACGTTCTGCATTTGTGGAATCTGCCATCAATGCCAGAACACCTTTTTTGCCAAGCTCTGCAAACCGCTGAAGATCGATCATATCTCCAAATACCGGTGTATAATCAATCTTGAAATCTCCGGTGTGGACAAGCAGTCCTGCCGGCGTATAGATCGCCAGTGCTGCGGAATCAGCAATCGAATGGTTCGTCTTAATAAATTCTATGCGAAATTTTCCAAGAATGATATTCTGTCCATATTTTACAACCTTACGCCTGGTGTTGTTCATCAGATTATGTTCTTTCAGTTTATTCTCGATCAGTCCCATCGTAAGCTTTGTTGCATAAATCGGCATATTGAGTTCTTTCTCAATGTAAGGAATGGCTCCGATATGATCTTCATGACCATGGGTAACCACAAGTCCTTTGACTTTGTCCGCGTTTTCCTTAAGGTAAGTGACATCCGGTATTACAAGATCGATTCCTAACATATCGTCCTCAGGGAATGCCAGACCGCAGTCAATGACTATAATAGAGTCCTCATACTCTATTGCGGTAATGTTCATTCCAATCTGTTCCAATCCGCCCAATGGAATAATCTTTACCGCATCGCTATTCAATTTTTTCAATGTTCTATACCTCCAAATCTACGTCCTCTAGCAGTTCTTCAAATATCTTCATAACTGCTTCTAATTCTTTGTCATCTTCAACGATGTCAAATGCTGCCATCTCACCTTCACTGTCTGAAGCATTCTCCTTCAGTATCAGGAAAGAACCATCATCTTCATCGTCTCCGTCTTCCGTAACAAGCAGATAATTCACTCCGCCAAGAGTCGTCTGCTCCATAACAGAAAAAGCAACTTCATTGCCATCTTCATCTGTAAATACTATGCTGTCGTTTTCCATTTCTGTTCTAATCCTTTCGACTATTCGGTCTGCCCTTCATGAGCCTGACTATCAAGATAATTCTGCAAAATAACCGCAGCGGCCATCTTGTCTACATACTGTTTCCGATTTTCTCTTCTGACTCCGGTATCCATCAAAATCCGTTCTGCTTCTACCGTAGAAAGTCTTTCATCCCACAGGATAACCTCAAGGCCTGTTCTACGTTCCAGATCTTCCTTAAACTGTTCGGTCGCTTCTGCACGTTCTCCAATCGTATTATTCATATTCTTCGGATATCCGAGAACGATCCGTTCTGCCTGATATTCCTCAATAATACTCTCTATTCTCGCAAGTGTCTGTCGAAGTTTGTTTGCTGATTTTCTTTCTATTGTTTCAAGTGGCTGTGCCGTGATCATCAGCGCATCACTGACCGCAACTCCTACTGTCTTTGTTCCGTAGTCCAATCCAATTATCCGCATATTCTTATCCTGTTCTTCTCTCCATGTAATCCGAGCTTTTTTCGATGGGATTTTTTTCATCCGACCCCATCATTTTCGACACGATCCCGATCTACTTGATCAGATTATTCTTAATGTAATCTTCAAACAGAACTTCTATGATCTCATCCCGTTCTGCTTTCATGATCAGACTTCTTGCATTCTTATAGCTGGTGATATATGTAGGATCACCGCTCATAATATAACCGACAAGCTGACTGACCGGATTATAGCCTTTTTCTGTCAGTGCTTCATATACCTGTCCTATGATCTGTGTTACATCTATCGTGTTATCCTTCAGCTGTGCAATATGTTGTGTATTCTCTTTGTTATTCATATACTCACATCCTTACTTTTATCAAGTGCCATCAGCATCTTTGCATAAAAACCTTACCCTATAATAATATAAACCCATGCAAAATTCAACCTAAAGCCGCATATTTGTATATGTTGTAACGCATTTTGCGCATAATCCGACTGTGCAACCTGCTCATTCCACGCCCACACCATATGGAATCTTCACCACATGATTAATGATATCTGTCTGCCGGCCACAGATCCTGTGCATGCATTCTTCCTCCACAAAAATATCCATATATCGTTCCGTATGTCCACGATATCCGTCTTTTCCCTCTCTCCGGACTTTTTCTTCAACAAGAACATCGAGATTTTCTCCCCGGAAGGACGCTTCATATGCCTGTTTGTTTCTTTCGGATAAAGCCAATAGAACATCACTTCTTTGATTTTTAATCTCAGGTGCAACCTGATCCTTCATTCCGGCAGCAACCGTTCCTTGTCTTGGCGAGAACTTAAATATGTGCATCTCGTACAAATTAAGCTTCGTCAGATAATCCACCGTCTCCCGAAACTCTTCTTCCGTCTCCCCCGGGAATCCTACGATTACATCCGTAGTCAGTGCCGGGCGGTCAAATGCCTTACGAAGCATCTCACATTTTTCAAAGTATTCTTCGCAGGTATACTTCCTGTTCATCCTTTTTAATACTGTATTACAGCCACTTTGCAGACTTAAATGGAAATGCGGACACACTTTTTCATTATCCACAATGCGGTCTATAAATTCATCTGTAATAATACTAGGTTCCAGCGAACCAAGACGGATTCTTTTAATTGATTCGATTTTTGAGATTGCATCAATTACATCTGCGAGTCCTACCTCATTTTCCTTATCCTTACCATAAGAGGAGATATGGATACCTGTCAGAACAATTTCTTTTACTCCGGTCAACGCCAGTCGTTCAACTTCTTCTATAATGGATGCGATGTCCCGGCTCCGAATCCTTCCTCTGACGTAAGGAATAATGCAATAAGAGCAGAACTGGTTACAACCGTCCTGAATCTTCACATATGCCCGTGTATGCTCTAAAGTACTGTTAATGGTCAAAGGCTCATATTCTTTTTCCGCTGATATATCGAGCATACCTTCATCTGTCACGCCTGCCTGCAGATAATCCTCCAGAATCCGAACAATATCTTTCTTTTTATTGTTTCCTATAATAATAGATATACGATCATCTTCCATCAGCTTATCCTTTGCAGCCTGAACATAACAGCCCGCCGCTATTACGACTGCATCCGGGTTCAGTTTCTTCGCTCTGTGTATCATCTGTCTGGATTTTTTATCTGCCATATTTGTAACAGAGCATGTATTTATCAGATATACATCTGCTTTTTCTTCGAAGGAAACAGCCGTCATTCCGGCCTCTTTTAAGAGTTCGATCATGCCATCTGTCTCGTATTGATTTACCTTGCAGCCCAGTGTCAGAGGGGCTACTGTTTTTCCCTTCAGCATTCCTTATTTTTCCTTTCTTATTATTGACTTTTCCCTCTCCAAAAGATATTATAAATATATAAACATCCGCGGTCGTTATGGCTCCGGATAATCTAACTTTTAGGAGGGTAATCATGAAAGCATTAATGGTTTCTTTAAATTCAATCGATAAGGTAAAAGCATTCTGTAACGAAATTGCAAAATTTGACGCAGAATTCGATCTCATCTCAGGACGTTATGTTATTGATGCAAAATCAATTATGGGTATATTCAGTCTTGATATTTCAAAACCAATTGAATTGAACATTCACGCTGATGAAAAGGATCTTGCTGATATTCTTGCAGCAATCAAGCCTTACGTTGTTGAATAATCATAATCGACTATTTGCATACATACAGAATGCCTGTTTTGACAGTCATTCTGCATAAAAAAGCTTGCCGCCTTTATAGTGGCAAGCTTTTTTCATGTTATTCTGTCATGAGTACAGTTCAGTTCACTCCTTGCATTCCGCAAAATCAACATCCTGGCGAGCAAATAATTTTGCATGTGTTGCATAATGTCTCTGCTTCACCTTATCTCTGTGCTCTGCACATTACAGTCTCAACAGACTCTAACGCTTTTTCATATAACGGCTCGATAATGCCGGCAAGCTTTGCTTCTGATTTCTCGATCGCAGATAATATCGGTTTTGTTACCGGGTGCTTTGCTACAAATGTTGTACAGCAGTCCTCATAAGGAAGGATCGATGTCTCATATGTTCCGATTTTTTCCGATATATCAACAATCTCCTGCTTGTCCAGTCCGATACACGGACGGAACACCGGCAATGTACTGACATCATTGATAACAGCAAGACTGAATACCGTCTGGCTGGACACCTGCCCGATACTCTCACCTGTCACCGTACACTGACAGTCATTTCTCTTTGCCAGTTCTTCTGCAATCTTGATCATATAGCGTTTCATAATGATCGTAAGCTCCTCGTGCGGGCAATTATCATAGATCGCCATCTGAACATCCGCGAAATTTACAACATGCAACTTGATTGCACCTGCATAATCCGCAACCAGACATGCCAGGTCAATTACTTTTTCTTTGGCACGCTCACTGGTAAATGGCGGTGCATGGAAATATACAGCCTCCATCTGGACACCGCGTTTTGCGATCATATAGGTTGCAACCGGGCTGTCAATTCCACCGGATAATAATGCCATTCCCTTTCCGTTTGTGCCGACAGGAAGTCCTCCCGGACCCGGAATCGTGATCGAATAAATATATACCGTCTTCCGGATCTCTACATTAATGATCTCATCCGGTTCATGAACATCAACGGAAGTATCCGGGAATGCCTCTAACAGATAATGTCCGAGCTCTGCATTGACCTCCATCGAAGTCATAGGAAAGCTCTTATCATTTCTTCTTGTATTTACTTTAAAGGTAAAGTTCTTCTTACGATATGCCTTATCCACATATTCGATCACCTTTTCTTTGATGGCTTCAAATGATGTATCTTCCTCTACCACGATCGGACAGATTCCCACGATACCGAATACCTTGGTCAATGCACCCACTACATCTTCATAATCATAGTCTGATTTTGCTTCGATAAAGATTCTTCCCTGTTCCTTACGGATATAAAAATCACCGTAATTTTTGATCTTACGATTAATGTTTTTTACAAGGATATCTTCAAATATATACCGGTTTTTACCTTTTGTACCGATCTCGGCATATTTGATCATAAATGCCTTATACTGCATATGCTTCTCTCAACCTCCGATTTTCATTCTATTTATTTGTTCTTCGTCTGTTTTATACTATTATAATCAAACCTTCCATTCGTTTGACGCTACTTTTTTCTGACATATTTTCTATATATCGGCAGGATCTCTTCTATCACATCTGCCGCATAGTCTGCCTGTTCCACTGTGTTCTCTGCCGAAAAACTAAAACGGATCGTGGATTCCAACCGATCCTTCGGTAACCCGATCGAAGCTAATACATGGCTGACTGCCGGTTTATTCGACGAACATGCCGATCCGGAAGAAACATAGATTTCCCGTTCTTCTAATGCATGCAGCATCACTTCACTTCGAACACCAACAAATGATACACTTAGGATATGTGGTGCTTCCCCTTCATTGATATATACATCCGGAAGTGTCTTTAGCCGTTCGGTCAGACGGTCTTTCACCGCCCGCATACGAACAGTTCTGGCTTCCAGATCATCATAAACCATCTTTGTTGCCAGTCCAAATCCTGCAAATCCCGGAACATTCTCTGTGCCGGATCGCATTCCGTCCTGCTGTCCGCCGCCGTATATGATCGGCTTCACCTTCGTACGGTTCTTGATAAACAACGCTCCGGTTCCCTTTGGTCCATGTATCTTATGCCCGCTTACGGACATCAGATCGATCCCCATCCGTTTCGGATAAATGTGATATTTGCCAAATGCCTGAATCGCATCCACATGAAAGAGCGTCTTTGGATTCTTCTCTTTGATAATCTCTGCAATCTCCTGAATCGGTTCTACTGTCCCGATCTCGTTATTTACATACATAACAGACACAAGAATCGTATCCTCATTCACTTCCTGTTCCAGCTGTTCCAAATCCACAATTCCGCGGTGATCTACATTCAGATATATGATTTCAAATCCAAGGCTCTCCAAAAATGCCATCGTGCTTGATACCGATGCATGTTCCACCTTTGTTGTTATAATCCGGTTTCCGCTTCTTTTATTTGCAAGCGCAGCCCCGATCAACGCAAGATTATTGGATTCCGTTCCGCCGGAAGTCAGTACGATCTCTTTGCTGTCTACCTTCCATTCTTTTGCAAGGATCTCTTTCGTCTCCTTGATATAGTGTCCTGCATCCAGACCTTTCTGATGCAGGGAGGAAGGATTACCATAATCTTCTTCCATTAATTTTACCACCAGATCTTTTACTTCCGGAAATACCTTTGTTGTTGCTGCATTATCAAAATATGCTTCCATCTCTATCTATCCTCTTCCAGTTCAAACATTATGATCGACATAACCGCCATTCCCGCTGTCTCGGTACGCAGAATCCTGTGTCCAAGCGTAACCATCTTCGCACCCATGTCTGTCGCTGCCTCGACTTCTTCTCCGGCAAACCCACCTTCCGGGCCTATAAATATACCAAGGCTTTTCTTTCCCTTGACCGATGCAAAGACCTCTTTCGAATATGCAACTCCTTCTGCTTCTTCATACGGGATCATATTCATATCAAGCTCCTTTGCCATAGCAAGAGCCTCTTTCCATGTTACAGGAGCAGTTACCTCCGGGATCACACCTCTGCCCGACTGCTTCGCCGCCGCAAGTGCGATCGCCTGATAACGTTCCGTCTTCTTTCCTGCTTTCTTTGCATCCAGCTTGACAACCGTCCGTTTCGTCATGACCGGTACGATCCTTGTAACGCCAAGCTCTACCGTTTTCTGGATGATCCACTCCATCTTATCCGCTTTCGGAAATCCCTGAAACAACGTAATCTCTGTTTCAAGTTCTGCAAAATTATCACATACATCCAGAATATCTGCAACTACTTTTTCATGATCCATAACTGAAATCTGGCAGCGGTAATCTCTACCCCTGCCATCACTTATTATGATCTCATCATTTACTTTTAAACGAAGAACATTCTTAATATGATTGACATCCTCACCGGTAATATCAATGCTCTTATCAAATACCCTTCCATCAAAATCTACAAAAAAACGATTCATCTTCCCAATCCTGTCTCTTTATGACTAATTATCCTTCTCAGCTACAAAACTGATCCAGTCTTTCATAGAGACAGTATCCACTATTCTGAAGTGATTGTCAAGAAGTGCCTGTCTGACCTCGTCTTCTTTTGTATTGATAATTCCGGAACAGATAAACTTCGCATCATCCTTCATAAACTGCTGCACAACACCGGAAAGCGGGATGATTACATCCGCCAGAATATTTGCAACTACGATATCATACTTCGGTTCGATCGACTGAACAAGCTCTTTATCCGCGAGTACATTACCACAGAGAAACCGAACCTGATCTTCTGTAATATGATTGATATCCCTGTTCTCGATGCTGACATGAACCGCAGTCTCATCAATATCGATTCCGAGAACCTCTTTTGCACCAAGATTACTGCATACAAAGGAAAGGATCCCGCTTCCGCTTCCGCAGTCAAGAACCAGATCTCCTTCTTTCATATATTTCTTCAGCTGTCCGATACATAATCTGGTCGTCTCATGGGAGCCGGTTCCGAACGCCGCACCCGGATCAATATCGATCACAATATCATCATCTGTCACATCAGAAGGTGCATCCTCCCATGTCGGTTTGATAACGATATTGTCATACAGACGAAACGGCTTAAAATATGCCTTCCAGTTGTTCATCCAATCCACATCTTCCGTCTCGGATTCTATGATATTGCAGGCTCCAACCGGAATAAATTCCGATAACCGTTCCAGTTCATTTTTTATCTTGGTCTTTATCTCTTCCTTGTCAAAGGAATCATCCAGATAGCAGGAAACCTTTGCTGTTCCGTCATCCGTCGGCATCTCATCCGGCAGAAGATCTACAAACATAGCTGCCATTTCTTCATCTGTCAGAGGCACATTGTCATCGACTTCTATACCCAAAACGCCTTCCTCATCGAGGAAGGCGCTGAGTAAATCGACAGCCTCACACGTTGTTTCAATCGTGATTTGTGTCCATTTCATAATCTATTTACCTATTTCTTCTTTCTTTTTTTGTGATCTCCAAACGAGAATGATGTTCCTACCGAATCTGTTGCAGGTCTGGTCTCAACCAATGTTGCCTGCTCGTATTCATTCAAGATACGCTTCTGTTCTGCAGTCAGCTTCTCAGGGACCTGTACAACCAGTGTTACATAATGATCACCACGCTGAGTAGGATTCTTCAGGTTTGGCACACCTTTTCCCTTCAGCTTAACCTTGGTATCGGTCTGTGTTCCTGGTGGAATCGTGTAATCAATCTCTCCCTCGATCGTATGGATCTTAATATTTCCACCCAGCGCTGCCTGTGTGAATGAGATCGGTTCGGAGGAGTAAAGATTGTATTCCTGTCTCTGGAACTTCGGATGACGATCAACAAGGATCGTAACATGAAGATCTCCTCTTTCACCACCATTAAATCCAGGTTCACCTTTTCCTTTGATACGGATATTGGTTCCGTTATCTACTCCAGGCGGAACAGCGATCTGAATCTTCTTTCTGCTCTTTACATAACCGGTTCCCGCACAGTTGCTACATTTATATCTAATGATCTTACCGGATCCGCCACAGTCCGGACAAGTCGATACATTTCTTACTACGCCAAACAAGGACTGCTGTGTTGTAACGATCTGACCTTTTCCGCCGCATTTGCCACAAACCTCCGGCTGATGTCCCGGCTGTGAACCGGTTCCCTTACATACTTCACATTCATCCTTTAATGGAAGATCCAGTTCTTTCTGTGTACCAAATATTGCTTCCTCAAAAGCAACTCTGATCGTTGTCTTGATGTTAGCACCCTTTACAGGTCCGTTTGAATTTCTCTGTCTGCTTCCACCACCGAACATATCTCCGAAAATATCTCCGAAAATATCTCCCATATCAGCAAAATCAAAGCCGCCGAAGCCACCAAAGCCACTGCCGCCGGCATTTGGATCAAATGCCGCATGACCATACTGATCATATTTTGCTCGCTTCTCCGGGTCACTAAGTACTGCATAAGCTTCCGCTGCTTCTTTAAATTTTCTTTCAGCCTCCGCATCGCCCGGGTTCATATCAGGATGATATTTCTTGGCTACGACACGATATGCTTTTTTTATCTCTGCCTCTGAGGCATTCTTGGTTACACCAAGGACCTCATAGTAATCAGTTTTTGTTTCTGCCATAACTTTTAACCTTTCATCTGCGATATACATTCATATCCACAGTAAAACAGGAAACCTTTTTCCTGTTTTACTGTCAGATATTTACTATAGACTACATTTCATATTATTTCAAGGCTTAAACCTCTGTGAAATCTCCATCTACTACATCACCCTCTGAAAAGTCCGGTGTACCTGTACCTGTTCCTGCATTTGCTCCGGGACCATTCTGCTCATAAAGCTTAGCGAACAGATTCTGAGCACTTTCCATAAGCTTATCCTTAGCAGCCTTGATCTTATCCACATCAAGATCTGTCATATTCTCTGCATCCGTGCTTTCAATTGTTGACTTTAATGAGTCTAAGTCAGCCTGTACGGCAGACTTATCTGCATCTGAAAGCTTATCTCCGACTTCATTCAGTGCTTTTTCTGTCTGGAATGCAAGTGCATCTGCTTCATTTCTTGCTTCAATGCCTTCCTTACGTTTCTTATCCTGTGCTTCGTATTCTGCAGCTTCTTTTACTGCTCTCTCGATATCATCATCTGAAAGTGATGTACCGGAAGTAATTGTAATGTGCTGTTCTCTTCCTGTTCCGAGATCCTTAGCAGATACATTTACGATACCATTCGCATCGATATCGAATGATACTTCGATCTGAGGAACGCCTCTTCTTGCAGGAGCGATACCATCCAGTCTGAAACGTCCAAGACTCTTATTATCTTTTGCAAACTGTCTTTCACCCTGTACTACGTTGATATCAACGGCATCCTGATTATCCTGTGCTGTTGAGAAAATCTGGCTCTTCTTTGTAGGAATTGTCGTGTTTCTCTCGATCAGATGTGTTGCGATACCACCCATTGTTTCGATAGAAAGTGTAAGTGGTGTAACATCAAGAAGAAGGATCTCACCGGCACCGGCATCACCTGCAAGCTTACCGCCCTGGATAGATGCACCGATTGCAACACACTCATCAGGGTTGATACCCTTGAACGGCTCTTTACCTGTTAATCTCTTAACTTCTTCCTGTACGGCGATGATACGTGTAGAACCACCAACTAATAATACCTTATCAAGATCTGCTGCAGTAAGTCCTGCATCTTCCAGTGCTGTCTGAACAGGTACCTTTGTTCTGTCAACCAGATCTGCTGTTAACTCATCAAATTTTGCTCTTGTCAGGTTCATATCAAAATGCTTTGGTCCATCCTGATTTGCTGTAATGAAAGGAAGGTTGATGTTTGTTGTCATAGCGGATGAAAGCTCTTTCTTTGCCTTCTCTGCTGCTTCCTTTAATCTCTGCATAGCCATCTTATCGCC
>ERZ1034962.156-NODE-156-length-40308-cov-5.350806_pt1 | contig 40308 bp, 25 predicted proteins | sample MGYA00520696_ERZ1034962 | MGnify/ENA primary metagenome ERZ1034962 (study PRJEB33766, sample SAMN09781770) | gut metagenome | biome: gut microbiome | host: Homo sapiens | place: Madagascar | study: EMG produced TPA metagenomics assembly of the PRJNA485056 data set...
TAGATTCCTTTCATTCTACGAGTTCAGCCAAGTTTTGCTTGGCGCACCATGTTCGTTTTCCTTTTCTTGCAGTCGTTTTCTTGCAGTCGTTTCGTGTTCAGCCCGTTCAGCGCGCCTTCAGCTCGGCGGCGGCCGGGGGGACGCCGGGGATGAGCGCGCCGAGGTTGTAGTTCTGCGGCGGCTGGCGCTTGCCCGTCCCCACGCCCTTCGCCATCAGCGCCTTGAGCGCGTCGAGGTGGTGCGTGTAGACGCCGCGCGGGCGGCACCCCTTCTCCCTGCAGACGCGCGCGGCCATGCCGACCACCTCGCCCATCATGCCCGTCGTGCGCATCACGCGCACCGTGCCGAGCGCGACGTGCGTGACGGAGATGTTGCGCCCCGCCATGAAGAGGTTCGCGACGTTGCGCGAGTAGAGGCAGCGGTAGGGGATCGGGTAGGCGTAGTGCTTGTTGTGCGTGCAGGTCGAGCGGAACGGCTCGCCGTCGAAGTGCTTCATCGCCCGCGGGTAGTGGAGGTCGATCGTCCACGTCGTGCAGCAGGTGCCGTCCGGGTGGGGGCGGTATTCGAAGATGTCCTGCTGCGTGAGGATGTGGTCGCCCAGGAGACGGCGGCTCTCGCGCTTGCCGGCGACGTAGGCCACCCACGCGAACGCGCGCTTCGCGTACTCGGCCCTGCGCGCGGAGGAGTTCTTCAGGTAGGACCAGTTCGAGTAGGCGACGAGCATCCCGTAGTCGCGGATACGCTCGAACTCGGCGATCTGGTCGCGCATCATGCCCGTCTCCCAGTCCCAGTCGCCGCGCGTCCCGTAGGCGCAGTTCTGCTCGTTGAACGCGATCATCCACGGGCGCGCCGGGAAGGCCACCACCGCCGGCAGTTCCTTCGTGTACCACTGCACGCTCGCACCCATCGTCATCGCGTCCGCCTTCTCGGGGGCTATCTCCTCGCCCGTCTCGGCGCGCGACTCGCGCCCCATGCGGAAGTCGGCCCCCGCGAGCGCGCCCACGCAGGCGTCGCCCGTGCAGTCCGCGAAGAGCGGCGCCGCGAAGCGCGTGAGGGATCCGTCGGCGACGTTCACGCCCGTCACGGCGGCGATCGCCGCGCCGTCCGCCGTCTTGTCCACCGCCACCACGCGCGTGTTGAGGAAGAGCGAGATGTTCTTCTCGGCGGCGACGGCATCGAGCTTCCGCCTGTCCTCGTAGACGGCGGCGGGCTGGGCGTTGCCGCCCCTCTTCGGGCCGATCTCCGCCACGACGTCGCCGAGGCGCGGGTAGGGGCCGAGGTTCATGTGGCCGCCCAGGTGGACACGCACCTCGCTCGAATTCGCGCCGCCGAGCACCGGGCGGTCCTGCACGAGCGCGACCTTCAGGCCGAGGCGCGCCGCCGAGATCGCCGCGCAGGTTCCGGCGATGCCGCCGCCGCACACGACGAGGTCGAACGCCTTCTCCGCCACCGCCTTCTTCACGCACGGTTTCTCCGGCTGCGTCCCCGTCGTCAGGCAGACCGCATCGCACCGCGCGTCGAAGCCCGTGAGGTCGTGGAGCGCGATCCGCGCCGTTCCCGCCTCCAGGCGGACCGCGCCGGCGGGCTGCCACCGCCAGTCGCCCGACCCCGTCCCCAGCTCGTTCGGCAACGCCGTGCCGTTCACCAGCACCTGGAACGTGCCGGCCGCATGCGCGCTCCACGGCGCCGTCCAGTTGCGCGTGTAGGCGTAGACGTTGTAGAGCCCGGACGCGGGCACCTTCACGTCCACCGTCGCGTCCGCAACGGGCTTCCCCATGCCGTGCGCCAGGAGGAACGGCGAGCCCATCTGGTCCATGAACTGCGCGTCGTTCACCCATCCGCCGAAGTCGGTGAACCGTTCCGCCTCCACGACGATGGTGTGCCCCTCGGGCGCACCGTCATTCTCCCCGGCCGTGCGTTCTGCCGCCGCAAGGGCGCCACCTGCCGGCAAACTCGCCAGCAGCGCCAGAAAATCCCTTCGCTTCATCTTTCCCTCTTTTCTGATTGGACTGTGAACGTGCAAGAAAACCTACTCTCTCCGGATCTCGTATTCCCGGTTCGGCTCGACGACCTCGACCGGGCAGCCGAAGCGCGCGCGCAGGCCCTCGGCGCGCGCCGCGAGGCTCTTTCGGTCGCCGTGGACCAGGAAGATGCGCGACGTGCGGTTGTTCGCGAGCCAGGCGTCGTTCTCGCGCGCGTCGCCGTGCCCCGAGAAGCAGCCGAAGACGTGGACGGAGGCCGCGACGGGGATCTCGCGCCGTGTCGCGCCGTCGCGCACGGCGACCACCTGCTTCTTCGCGCGCCCCTCGGCGATGGCCTTCAGCTGGAAGCCGCATGTGCCGGGAGACTGGTAGCCGACGAGGCAGACCGCCGTCGTCGCGCGCGGCAGGAGGTCTGGCACGAACTTCAGCGAGAAGCCCATGTCCATCATGCCGGACGTTGTGAGGAGGATCGCCCCCGCCTTCAGCTTCGCCTTCGGCGAGAAGCTCTTGCGCGTCCTCCTGAAGAGCGGACCGACCGCCGCCATGTCCGGCACGTCGAACCACTCGGGATGGTCGATGTAGAGCGCGGCGAATTCGCGCGAGGACGGCGAGGGGTAGTAGACAGGCGTCTCGGGCGGGATCGTACCCGCGTCCATTCCGCGCTTGATCTCCAGCAGCACACGCTGCGACCGGTCGAGGGCGAATGCGGGAATCCAGGCGACGCCGCCCGCGCGCACCGTCTTCCCCACCACCTCGCGGAAGCGTGCGTAGTCGCGCTCCGTCTCCTCGGGTGTTCCCTGCATGGCGTCGCCGTAGGTGGATTCCATGAAGACGGCGTCCGCCGCCCGCGCGGGGGGAATCTCCTTCACGAGGCGCGAGCGCGTGGTGCCGAGGTCGCCGGAGAAGACGACCGACCCCGCGTCGTCCTCCAGCCGGATACAGGCGGCGCCGGGCAGGTGCTTCACGGGGCCGAACACCACCTGGAGCGGCCCAACCGTAAACGGCTCGTCGAACGGAACGGTGCGGATGTGCCGCAGCATCGCCTCCAGCTCCAGGTCCTGGCATGTGTGGCACGCGACCGGGTATCCCGATGAGAACGGCGTCGTCCGCAGTGTGGCCTTGAGCTCCGCGAACGTTCCCCGGAACGTCCCCAGGTTCTCCGGCGCGATCTTCTGCGCCCATTCGCACGCGCCGCGCCAGTGGACGCGGATGCCGGCCTTCTTGCCGCGCTTCGTCCAACGCCAGTCGCGCTCCGCGCAGGCGTCGTAGATGATCTGCGATTTCCAGGCGACGGCGAGGAGGTCGCGCGTCGCCCCGGTCGTCCACACCGTGCCCGTGAACCCGGCGTTGAAGAGCTCCGGCACGCGCCCCGCATGGTCCTGATGGGCGTGCGTGATGAAGAGATGGCCGTATCCCTTCGGGTCGAACGGGAAGCCGCAGGCGGCCTTTCCGCCGTCATACGCCGTCCCGCAGTCGACGAGCGCCTTGAACGCGCCCGACCGCACCGTCGCCGAACTGCCGCCGACCTTCCCGGCTCCGCCGTGGAACGTCACCGCCACCGCCCAGACGGCGGCGACGTGAGCCACAGCACAAAGGAGAAGAACAAGCTTCCGCACGGCGCACGCTCCCTCAGCCCGGCAGACGGAGACCGCCGTCGATCAGGATCGTCGTGCCCGTGATGTAGCGCCCCGCATCGGAGGCGAGCAGCACGGCGGTGCCGGCCGCATCCTCGGGCCGCGCGTAGTCGTGCATCGGAATCGCCGCCAGCACCTTCTCGGCGTAGACGGGATTGCCCAGTGCCTCGCGGTTGCGGTCCGTCGCGAAGACGCCCGGACAGAGGTTGTTGACCGTGATGCCCTCCTTCGAGATCTGGCGCGCGAGGTTTCGCACGAGGTTCTCCTGCGCGCTTTTCGAGGCCGCGTAGACCGCCATGAGGGGATGCGGACGCTGTTCCTGCACACTTCCGACGACGATCATGCGTCCCCAGCCCTGCGCCTTCATGTGCGGGTAGGCAAGCTGGAACATCTGGAACGTGGCGTTGAAGTTCACCTGCATCTGCCAGGCCATGTCCGCCTGGGTGATCTCATTCCAGGGGACATTCTTCTGCACCGAGGCGTTGCAGACGACGATATCCGGCTCCACGCCCCGCGCACGCATCCCGCCGAAGAGCTTCGCCGCCGCACCCTCCTCCGCGAGGTCGCCCGTCACCGCGAACGAATCGGGCGACCAGGCGCGTACGGCGGCGAGCGACTCCTCCAGCGGCTGCGTCGGCTTCGTGCCATGCACAACCACCTTCGCGCCAAACTCGGCGAGGCCCGCCGCAATGGCGCGGCCGATGCCGCGCGCGCTACCCGTGACGAGGGCCCAACGACCCGTGAGATCGAATTTTTCCTTGATCATACGTGTGTCCTCTTGGGATTGGAGATTGGGGCTTAGAGTTCAAGGGCGGCAAAACCGTAGGGCTCCACGGAACAGGTGCCGTCGGCGCGGACTTCGAAGCCCTCCGCGAGGAGGCGTTTCGCCCGGGGCGTGGGCTTCAGGGCGCCCGGCGTGAACGCGGCGGGGGAGGCCGTGAGGTTCGCGGCGACGAGGACCCGACGCGCGCCGAGCGTGCGGACAAAGGCGACGACGCCCTGCGCTTCGCCGTCCGTCACCCAGTCCATCGCGCCCTCGCTCCAGATCGGATCCTCGTGGCGCATCTTCACGAGCGTCCGCACGAGCGCGAGGCGCTTCTGCCCGGCGGGCTGCAGCGCGCGCGCCCAGTCCACCGTCCGCGCCGCGCGGGCGGCATGCTCGACGGGGCCGAAGAACGAGTTGAGGGAGTTGTCGGCGATCTCGTTGCCGTTGAAGATGAGCGGAAGGCCCCTGCGCAGGAACGTCAGCACGAACGCGGCGTTTCCCGCCGCGACGGGCTGAACGCGGTCGAAGCGGTTCTCCCCGTCGTCCGCAGCCGTGTCGTGGTTGTCGAGATAGCAGAACATGAGCGCGTCCGCCGGAAGCTTCGCCTCGTAGGCGCGCACGGCGTCCATGCGTTCGGCGAGCGTCGCGGCCTTCATCGGCTGGCCGAGGCCCTTCGGATTCATCGCGAGGCGGATCGTCTTGCCAAACGGCCAGGCGTAGCAGGCGTCGAACGCCTTCTCCAGCCATTCGGGTTTCGTGCCCTCGTTGATCATCACGAGCTCGGGGTTCACCTTCTGGCAGGCCGTCACGGCCTCGACCCAGAAGTCGATCGGCACCGCGTCCCCGACGTCGCAGCGGAAGCCGTCGCAGCCGAGGCGCATCCAGTGGAGCATCGAGTCGATGAGGTACTTGCGCACGCCCTTCGAGGCGAAGTTGACGTAGGGGAAGTGCCAGTACGTCGTCTTCACCGTGCCGTCGGCGTTCCGCTGGAAGGCGTCGGGGAAGCGGTCCTTCAGGACGTTGTTCGGCCCGCAGTGGAGGTAGACGAGGTCCATGTAGACCTTCATGCCGAGCGCGTGCGCGCGGTCGTTGAACGCCTTGAAGTCCGCGTCCGTGCCGTACTCCGGGTCGATCTTGTCGTAGTCGGAGATGCGGTAGGGGTTCTTCGGGCTGCCGAAGCCGCTTGCGATCTGGCGCGGGCTCCACCCCGCGCGGTCCATGTCGCGGTCCATCTCGACGAACGGCGCCAGGTAGACGGCGTCGACGCCGACGGCGCGCACGTGGTCCAGCATCTCCGCCGCCGCGCGGAAGTTCCCGTCGCGCGTGAAGTTGCGCAGCACGATCTGGTAGACCGTCGCCCGCTTCAGGTACGCCGGCGTGGGGCGCATCGCCCCCCACGACATTCCAATGGCGGCCAGGGCCGCGCAGAACAGCATTTTTCTCATGTCCGCCAGTATAGCATAAAAACGGCGTCTTCGTCCGCCCCCTTGCCTTAAACCATGCAAGAGCGTAAATCGCCCGATGCACCCCGCTTCCAAACTTTTTCAAAATGGCGATTGCCTTTGGCGTCGGGAAACGCTATACTGTTCGCACTTTTTCCGCCTGGAAGGGTGTCCGAGTGGTCGATGGTGCAACCTTGGAAAGGTTGTGTAGGCGCAAGTCTACCGGGGGTTCGAATCCCCCCCCTTCCGCCAAAGCGGGAAAGTTCTAGGGCGCGACTTCGTCAAGGGTCACGCGGATGTTCACGGAGGCGGAAATTCCCTCCGCAGAGGCGCAGGCGATTCGATGTGCGCCTGGTTCCGGCAACCACGCAAACGGCTGTGTCCCGCGCGTCTCGCCGACGTTCTTTCCATCGACAAACCACCACAACCTCCCCTGTTCGACGTTGCCGACAACGCGGCAGACGATTTTCTGGTTTTGCAGCCCCTTCACAAGGCGGAACACGGCACCGTCCTCGGGCTTTCGGATGGCCAGCCGCCGCGCGGCGGTCTCCTGCCCGCGAAAGGCCGCGACGAATGCATCGTCCCGCCGCCCGGCCTCGCCGTCGAGCCCCCGTATGTGAAGCGGACACAACGCCGTCGAGGAACGTCCACGCAGGGCATGCCCCGTCTGCGTCGCCGGACAGTCCGGTCCGGCGGGGAATCCGCTTTCGGCACACACCGCGCGCATCACGATCTCGTCGGGGAACGCACCGTACCACGGACCGTCGTCCGCCGGATAGAGCGACCGCGCCAGCTCCCACGCGAACGGCGCGGCCGCCTGCGCCCCGACAATGGAAGCATCGCCAAAGCCCCCTTCCTTGTGCCCGCACCACACGCCCACCACGTACTCCGGATTCCATGCGACGGTCCAGGCGTCGCGGTAGGCGGCGGACGTCCCCGTCTTCCAGGCGAACCGGGAGGTCCGCACATCCGCGACGTGCCCGAGCGCGGCCGCGCTCCGCTCCTCGCCGGAGAGGATTTCAGTGACAAGGCGGCACGCCCCCTCGGAGAAAATCCGCGCACCCGTCCGCCCCTTCTGCTCCTCGACTTCGCACTGGAGCGCGCACGGCGGCAGATGGACGCCCCCTCGGGCGAGGCAGCCATAGGCCCCCACAAGCTCCACGAGCGAGACGTGGACGTTCCCGATCGCCATGCCGAGGCCGAAGCTCGCGTCCGCCGCCTCCATGCTCCGGCAGCCGAGCGCGCGCAGGGTCGTGCCGAAGTTTCCCACCCCAACCCGTTCGAGCAGCTGGACGAACGGGAGGTTGAGCGAGAGGACGAGCGCGTCGGCCGCCGTCACCGTGCCGCGGTGGGTCGCGTCGAAGTTCTGGGGATTGTAGCCGCGATAGGCGCGCGGCACGTCCGACAGACGCTCCTCGGGCGTCACGAGACCGAGGTCCAGCGCACGCGCCGTCAGAAAGGGCTTGAGCGTCGACCCCGCCGGACGCGGCGCGCTGGCGACGTTGACCTGTCCGGCGTCCGGCGAGAAGTAGTCGCCCGAACACGCGAGGGCCAGGACCTCCCCCGTCTGCACGCGCATCACGACCGCCGCCGCCGCATGTCCGCCGGAGGCCGCCGTCTCCACCACGCGCTTCGCCCGCGCCTGGATGTCCGCATCGAGCGTCGTGCGGAAGTCGCCCCCCGTACGGCCCCTGCGCGCCACATGCCGCATCGCCCAGTCGCAGAAGAACGGCTCGGCGAACGGACGCGGACCGCGCTGGATGCAGGGGAGTACCTTCCGCGCCCCTTCGTATTGCCGCGCGTCGATCATCCCGCACGCCCGCATCCGCCCCAGCACGTATTCGCGCCGCTTCAGCGCCCGTTCGAAGTGGCGGTCCGGACGAAACTGCGACGGCCCCTGCACCATGCCCGCGAGGAGCGCCGCCTCCCCGATCCCCAAGTCGTGCGCCCGCTTGCCGAACCACCCGTTCGCGGCGGCCTCGATCCCCACCAGATTCGAGCCGAACGGCGCACGGTTCAGGTACTGCGAGACGATCCAGAGCTTGTCGTGCCGCCGTTCGATCTGGAGCGCGCGAAACGCCTCGACGTACTTCCAGGCGAGCGTGCGCGGATGCGGCACCATGAGGCGCGCCGCCTGCATCGTGATCGTGGAGGCGCCGGAGATCCGCCGCAGATGCGTGATGTTCTGCACGCACGCCCGCAGGACACTCGGCACGTTGACGCCCCAGTGGCGGAAGAAACGACGGTCCTCGCTCGCGACGAGCGCCTTCACGATCCAGTCGTCCGTGGAGGCGACGTAGTCGGGACGGCAGTCGACGTCGCCCGGTCCCAGCGACACGCGCAGCACGCGCCCCGCGCCGTCGCGCAGGACCGTGCCGCCTGGATAGACCTCCGCCGCGTCGAGGCGCGGGTCGATCGCGAGCCACGAAACGGCGAAGACAAGCGCCCCCGCCGCGAGGAGGCTGCCCCCCGCGACGGCGGCGCGCCGCAGCGCACGCTGGCCGCCCCGCGTCACGGGGCGATCGTGATCCGTCCCGCCGCGCCGCGCGCCCGCAGAGCGGGCGCGTACATCGCCTCGACGGACGGCCCCGGCAGGATGAACGTGCCCGCGCTCACGACGCGCACGGCGTAGCGGAAGACGACCGAGGCGCCCGCGTCGAGCGCGAAGCGGCGCGAGAAGCCCAGCACGCGGTCGTCGCGCAGCTCGCGCCGCAGCTCCCAGGCGGGGCCGGCCTTCACCCACGGGTAGGCGTCCGCCGTGACGGGCGTCGCGTCGGGCTCGAAGCAGGCCGGCAGCAGCTCCTCGATCACGAGGTCCGAATAAGTCGTCCTCTCCGGCGCCGTGAGCGTGAGTTCGACGATGAGCAATTCGCCGCGCGCCAGTTTCGCGAGGTCGGCCTCCGCGCCGTCGGGCCGCAGATAGCGCCGCGCGACGGCAAGGCCGTTCGTCTCGGCGGACAGCTCAGCCGGATCGCCCAGCGCGAGCGTCGAGGCGTAGACGAACGCGGGGCCGGTCCCCCGGTTCGACACGACGGCCTCGCCGCAGCCCGTGAGGCGCTTCGCCCGCTTCACGAGCAACGCATCGTCGTGCCCGTCGACGGAGATGGTCAATTCCGGCGCGCCGGCGGCGGGCGGCGCATGCCGGTAGAAGGCCCCCAGGGCGAGCAGGGCGTGCGCGTTCGCCTCCGTCGTCCCCCAGTGGCGCGTCTCGGCGTCGCGCGCGTCGAGGAGCGCGGTGACGAACGCGGGGATGCGCGCGTCGTCGGGGTCGAGGTCGAGGAGCGCGAGCAGGGCGAAGGCCGTGCCCTTCACCGCGTCGGGCTGGACGTGCGCGAGCAGGTCCCGCGCCCGGTCCCGGTCGCCCGTCCGCACGAAGGCGCGCGCGAGGCGTGCGCGGTCGAGCGGCGCGAGCTGGACGCGGCGGTCGAACCAGTGGAGCATGCGGTCGCGGTCCGGCGTGCGCGCGAGGGCCAGCGTGTGGCACGCATACGCGCCCACCGTCTCGTTGGACGCCATCGCCCACGCGCGGAGGAAGCCCTTCACGGCATCCAGACGGTCCGGGGGGACGGCGAAGCCGTTCGCGGACGCCTCGACGAGGAAATGCGCGGCCCAGAGGGAGACCTCGCGGTTCCAGGGCGGCGTCGTGCCGTCCGGCCACATCACGAAGTCGTTCGCCCGCACCATCGACGAGACGCGCCGGATGCCGGCCTCGACGGCCCCCTTCGCATCGGCGGCGGCCGAGGTCTCGCGCACGGGGAGCGTGTTCAGGATACCCCCTGCGGTGACGAACGGGAAGACGCGCGCCACGGTCTGCTCCAGGCACCCGTAGGGGTAGGCGACGAGATATTCAAGCGCGGAGGCGAGTTCCGCCACGGGATTCGCCGAGGCGAGGAACGTGCGGCGCGCCGCCTCGGGCAACGTGGCGGCGGTGTTCGGGAACGCCTTCCGCTCGCCGGGACCGAGATGCACCGTCGTCGCCGTCTTCGTCCAGGGCGCCGCCGGACGCACCGGCAGGAGGATCTCGTTGCGGTGCTTTTCGCCGAAGCCCTCCGAGACGAAGACGAGCGTGCCTTCGCCGGGGACGGCCCCCGCCGTGACCGGGAAGCTCAGCGTTTCGCTCGCGTCCTTTGCGAGCTTCAGCTCGCCGTGGACGGGACGCGCAAGCGACACGCTGCCGCCCGCCATGAGGTCGTAGCGCACCGTGCCGTCGCGTCCGCTGCGGTTGGCGAGGACGACCGTCGCGAAGAACGAGTCCCCCGGCGCCGCGAAGCGTGGTGCGTCGGGCAGCATCACGAGGTTCGGGACCACCTTGACCTGCACGGCGCCCGCGCCCGTCGCGCGCCGGTTGTACGCCACGGCCGTCACGCGCACCTCGCCCACGAACTCGGGCAGGGTGAACGGCACGGTCGCGCGGCCGTCCTTCAGGGCGACGTCCGTCTTCCAAAGGCTGAGCGGCTTGAAGCGCCGGGTCGGCACGGGGCTGATGCGGCGGAAGAGGTCACCTTCCGCGCCACCGCCCGTCTTCGCGCCCGCGCGCTTGAGACCGCCGTCGAGAATGGGCAGCAGACGGTTGTAGATGTCCCAGAGCGGGTGTTCGGCGTCGCGCACGGCGCCGAACCAGTCGACCGGGTTGGGCACCTCCTCGTCCGTGAGGAGGTTGATGCCCTCGTCCACGACCGTCACGACGGCCGTTTCGCCCACGGCGTCCGTGCCGCGCGCCGAGACGTCGACCGTGACGGTGGAGCCGCCCGTCGGCGCGCAGGCGACCCGGGCCTTGAGCTGGACATCGAGCGCGCTGTCGCGCGTCGCCGCCCGCAGGGGCACGAGGCCGAAGGCGCGGTTCATCACGCCACGCTGCCCGGGGCGGGAGGCCTGCACGACGCTGAGCGCCACGTCCACGCCCGGCGCCCAGGTGGCCTGGACGGGTTCCAGCGTGATCTCGCTTGTCGCGTTCGTGAGCGTGAGAACCTGCGAGTAGAGCATGTCCTCGCGCAGCACGTTCAGCCACGCCGTGCCGGCGAACGGCGCCTTCACGGTGAGGCGGGGGCGCTCCCCGGGATAGTAGATCTTCTTGTCCAGCGCCAGTGTGACGCGGGAGGGGTTCTCCAGGGAGGCCCGCACGGTCGTGTCGTCGGCGCCGCCCACCCAGTAGCTCGCGCCGAAGGAGACGTCCGTCTCCTCGTCCCGCACCGTGACGGCGAAGTCCCCGCCTGCGGCGGCGGGCACCGCGAGCGTGGCGAGTCCCGTATCGGAGACCTCCAGCACGACCTCCTCGCCCAGCGGGAAGCGGATGCGCTCCGTGCGCCACTCCCAGCACCCCGACCCGGTCTTCTTCAGTTCGTACACGCTGTCCACGCGCTCGAACTGCGCCACGAGGCGGCGCGCGCCGACGTGCGGCGTGCCGTCGGGATTGACGAGCACGACGCGGCAGCGGCGCGGCGTGGGCGATTCGCGGATCGTATCCGGCAGCGCCACGCCGATGTAGTAGGGATAGGCGTGGAGGAGCGTCGAGGCGCGGGCGGAGGCGGGGCGTCCGCCGCTCTCGAAGACGCTCCCCTGCACGACCATCTTGACGGCGGCGCGCGGACGCGCCCGCTGCGGGAAGTCCACCGTGAAGCGCGCCGTGCCCGCCTCGTCCGTAAACACCCGGTCGAGCGTCGTGAAGTTCGGCTTCAGCCGCCGGTTCTCGTTCCCGAAGCGGAACGCCTCCCAGCCGCGCGGCGCGAACGGGGCGTCCTCGAACAGGACCGCCCCCTCGGCGGGCAGACTCTTCGCGGGGCTGCCGAAGAGGTGTTCGCCCGCCACGGTGAACGAAAGGTTCGTCGTCGCCCGCGTCTCCGCCGGCGGCGTCACCTTCACGCGGATCTGCGGCGGCACGAACTCCTCGATGCGGACCGTACGCGAACCGAGCAGGAAGCCGTCGTCGCCGGGCGTCGAGGCGCGGATTTCCCAGCACCCGCTCGGCTGGTCGTCCGGCACGGTGAAGTCGGCGCGCGAGACGACGCCGAACCGGTCCGTGACCTGCGTGCGGCGTTGCAGGCACTTCCCGTCGGGAGTGAAGAGGGCGAGGGAGACGGGGAACGGCTTCGGCGCGTTGCCCTTCCCGTCGCGGAGGATCGCATGGACGAAGATCGGCTCGTTGTGGCGGTAGATGCCGCGTTCCGTCCACACGTACGCCTCGCTGCCGTTCTCCTTCACGAACGCGCGGCGCGCGCCCAGCGTGGCGGTTTCGTCGAGGTCGCCCCGCAGCGCGAGGAAGGAGACGTCCGAATCGTCCATCTGCGCGGCGACGACGGCGAAGGGCTTCGTCTCGCCCTTGGGCATCTCGCAGCAGCACCAGCCGTCGGCGTCCGTCAACCCCTCGCCCAGCACGACGTTGTTCGCGCCGTAGACGAGGACGCGCAGCCCCGCGACCGGCACGCCGCGCGTCAGCGACGTCGCCCACACGTACACGGTGCCGTTCGCCTCCCGCACGGAAAGCCCGATGTCGGTCACGCAGACGAGCTTCCAGTTCCTCTTCCATTCGTCCTCGTCCTGTTTGTTGTGGACGCTCAGCAGGTAGACCCCGTTCGCGACGGCGCCGCCGTCCCCCCGCACGTCGAGCGCGGTCGTCTGCTCCTCGTTCAGGCGCGCGGCGAGGCGGATCGTCCGCGAAACGGGATCGCCCGCCAGTTCCGCCGTATCCTGCGCGTCGCCGCCACGCCCGTAGTAACGGTCATAGCAGTCCTCCTCGCGGGCGAGGAGCTGCACGATGTTGCGCGCCGGCACGGAACGGAGCGCGTAGACGAGGTTCGTCACGTTCACCGTCTTGACGGCCACGGCGCGGCGGCCGCCCGCCGGCAGGTAGCGCCCGGCGGAGGCAAACGCGACGGAGGGCGACCGGTCGCCCGTCGTCCACGTGCGGCGGAACTCCTTCGCCGTCACGCGCCCGTCCGCCATCGGAAGCCCCGCATGCACGACCACCTGGTAGGTCGTGCGCGGCTTGAAGTCGCCCCGCAGAATGCAGGTGTCGCGCCAATCCACCCAGTCCTGCGTGAGCGGCCCCGGCTTCGGCTTCACCTTCACGTAGTCCATCAGCGCGACAAGATCGGGACGGTCCGTGAATTTCAGATTGATTTCCCCCTCAGATGCCTCGAAGCCAGCCACGGCGGGTACGGGCTTCTCCTGCGCGGCTTTTTCCGGTTCCGGCACAGGCCGTTGCGGAGGCTGGGCCGTCTGCGGAGGCCGGGCCGTCTGCGGAACGGGATTCGTGGCCGTCCCCTCCCCAACACGCGAAGCCGCCGCCTGGGCCGGGGGCGGTGTGACCTCCGCCTGTCCGTCCTCGGCACGGTCGCTGCATCCCCCCGCCAGAATCAAGGCCGCCAGAGCGGCAAACCGACAGAAACCCTTCACGGTAACCTCCTTCTTCATTTCGCCGCGGCCTTGAGATCGCGGATGACCTTGAACATGACGGACGGGTAGTCCGTCGAGAACCCGTCACACCCCAGTTCCCACAACTTGTGGTACACCGCCTCGGTCTCGCCCCCCTCGAAGGGAATCGAGCACACCTTCACACCGTGCGCGTGGAACTCGTCGATCAGCTTCTTCAGGTAGTCCGTGCCGAGGATGAACGGATCGACGGGATCCTTCGGGTTCCAGTAGGTGTGCAGCGAAACGGCCGTCACGTACTTGAAGCCGTTCCGGCGCAGTTCGTCCATGCGCGCCTCGAAGTGCGCGCGCGTGGCGGCGGACATCTCCGCGCGCCGGGCCGGGTCGAAACGCTCCCGGAACGGAGGGAACTTGCCGATCCAGAGGAGCGACTTGCCGCCGGGCACGGCCTCGTTCCACTTGACGATGTTCGGATAGCTGCAACCCGTGTAGTAGACCTGGTCGACCACGCCGAACTTCTTCGCCTCGGCGGCGATGCGCGCGGGGCCGGCCCCCTTCTCGTCCACGAAGAGCAGATAGGAGGGATGCCCCTTCATGGCCGCCATCACGGCCTCGATGGTGGGGATGCGCTCGGAGGCGTAGCGCGCGTCCAGATAGCTGCCCACGTCGATGTCGCGGATCTCCGCCCACGTCATCTGGCTGATCCGCCGCGCCTTCCAGTCCGCCGGGATGCCGCGTGGCGTGCGGCGCAGGTCGTCGTCGTGGAACATGATCCCCACGCCGTCCGCCGTGCAGCGGCAGTCGCATTCAAGCGCCGAACCGTTGCCCCAGCACCAGAGAAACGTCTCCAGCGTGTTGTCCGGGCGTTCCCGCGCGCCGCCGCCGCGATGGACATGGGAAATGAAAAGGCCGTCCTCGCGCGGACCGGCAAGGACGACACCGGCGAACAGGAAGAGACCGACAAACAACAATTTACGCATTTCTGAATACTTTCATTGGAATAAGCATAGATTTAAATGGAATGGACGAGATTTCAGACAACCAGAAAGCCGAACCCCGCGCCCGTGCCGTAGTATAGCCAACTCCCGTTGTGGGGTCAATCCCGTATCCACATTATTTTCGCGTGGATTCCTTAGCTCCAAGGTTCCCGCCCCCAGTTCCAGATCAACTCACAACCTCCCAATGTCCAGCCTTATCGGAGCCTTTGCGGACAAGGAATCCCTTTTTCTTGAGACCTGTCAAAAGCCGTTCGGCCTGTCTCGTGGAGATTGAATAGGTCTCGGCTATCCGCGCAGCCGTCAATGTTCCGTCGAGACGCAGCAGTTCCAGCAGGTCGCGCTCGCGGGCGGATAGTTTTACACCGACATTTACACCGACATTTACACCGACATTCTTGAGTTCTTCTCCCTTGCCCTTAATTGCCTGCAGGATGCGCTCAAGCATGAAGTCGATGAACGGTTCCGAATTGCCTAGAAGCGTCGAGCGCCGTATGGCAAGATAGTAGCCGCTCTGGTTCTCCCATACGATGTTCTCAATGGGGGCTGCGTAGAATGCGCTTCTCCACTTTCCAAGGATGGCGGTCTGCCAATAGCGTCCAGTCCTGCCGTTGCCGTCCTGGAACGGATGGATGAACTCGAACTCGTAGTGGAACACGCAGCTCTTCACGAGCGGGTGGGCTCCAGACTCGTTCAGCCACTTGAACAGATTCTTCATAAGCTTCGGCACCTGCACGGCGGGCGGTGCCCTGTGGATGACGTTTCCAGCACCATCAATGACGCTAACCTCCCCCGTGCGAAACGCCCCGGCGGTTTCGACGAGACCGCCCATCATCAGCTTGTGGGCTTTGAGGAGGTCTTTCACCTTGTAGGGGTCGATGCTTTCTATCGCCTCGTATGCCGCCGCCGCGCACAAGACCTCGTCAATCTCCCTTTGCGGGGCGACAATCTTCTTCCCTGCGAGAACAGCGGTGACCTGGTCCTCCGTGAGGGTGTTTCCCTCGATGGCGGTTGAGCCGTGAATCGTCTTGATGCGGTTTGTCTTGCGAAGCCGTACGCCTTTGACGCCTGAAATCTCGATGTCAAACCTCTCCACGGCGGCGGATATCTCTGCGATGAGATTCACCGCCTCTTCGCTCACCTTGTACGGCGGAATGTACTTTTCGGAACTCATTGCTCGTTCCCTCCTGTTTCTATCTTCCAATAAGGTTTTGCTGAATGCACAATCTCGACTTCAATCCCGTCTATTATAGCAAGACGTCTTGCTAGGCGCTCTGCGAAGTACACTGATCGGTGCTGCCCACCAGTGCAGCCGAAAGCTACCTGTAGGTGATCGCGGCCATCCCGCTTGTATTGCTCTATTGATTGGCGGACAAGCGTCTCGGTCGTCTCAAGGAACGGCTCGACCGCCCCCGGGAAACGGGCGAAGAAGTCACAGATGGGTTTGTCGCATCCCGTGTAGCCGCGTAGCGTCTCGTCCCAGAAAGGATTAGGCATCGCCCGGCAGTCAAACACAAAGCCACCACCATTCCCAGTCGGATCGCCCGGGATTCCGCGTTTGAACGAGAATGATATGAAGGTGACTTTCATGAAAATTCTTCCGTGATCAGCAATTCATCATCCATTGATTCGCCGTTCTCGGTCTTCTCCCGAATGCTCTCACGGAGCTTCAAGTACTCCCGCCGCTCTTCGTCGACTTCCTCATACGATCTGATAAGATGATGACAAACAAGTCCAGCATCCTTGAACAATCGCCTTTGATTGGGGGCAAGATTTGATGTAGCATCACCATATAGTGCGTGTGTCGCAGGCGGAACGTCCCCATAGCCTTTTACCATCATAACATCGGCAATTGCCCATGCGCCTTTATCTGAATCATTGAATCTGCTAAATTCTCCATCATGGAGAAACCCAGATTGTTCATTTCTTACCCACAGGACGGCCATCGAACCTCGCAAACCAAGTTCAGGATTGATGTGCTGCACATTCGTTCCGTCTTTGAGGGGGCCATTCGGTTCATCATTGGACATCATTGACGGAACGACCACTACGCTTTCAGCACCCATCATCGACTTGCCGTAGTCATAAACCGTCACGGTCTTTGCCTCGTAGTTCATCCCGGCACCAGAGCCTCTAATGTCATACTTGTCGACATACCGAATGAAATCAGACGCTATGTCAAATTTGTAATCGCGCATGAAACGAACCGTTGCAACCTCACAAATTCTCTGAAGCCAATCGTCGCCTTCACTGGAACTGTCCTCATCTTCCTTGACCGATGTCCGAAAGAACTCGAAACGTCGACAATTAGTCATCTTCCTACCAAGGAGATTGAAAATGAGTCTACTCGCAAATCGATACGAATTGCCACCAATCCGAACCTTCATGTGATGGGTTTCCGTCAAAAGAAAATCACTCAACTCAGAGAACAATACCCTATGGCAGAAGTTTCCCTTGCCGTAATCCATAACGACAAGAATCGTCTCATCCTTGTCAATGGATTTCAGAAAGTCCATGACATGGCGAGGTAGCTTTTTGTACTCTCTTGTGGATAAGGATGTCGAAGTGTCAATATACATATGGCAATTCCATTCTGCAAACGAGAATTAATATCTAATCCCCGAGTCGTAAGAATACAGGTAGTTCCTTGTCAGGTTCAAATCACCGATGAATCCCTTTGACTTGACTTCCGCAACAAGCTCAAGGAATCCTACCGTTCCGGCTCCTACAAGACATTTTACATACCGTACATTATACAAGTCAGGCCCCGCAGAAGATACAGACGGAGAGAAGTCGCAGTCACAAAAACTCCACACTTCTCTTGACTTTGCAATCTTGCAAATTATAGGTCTAACACCATCACCATATTCTTGCAACAGAGTGGGGATATCACTTACAATGTGTCCCTTGTTATATAAAGAGTGCCAGAACAGCGCTACCTGCGTTATAGCAAAATCAAATATTGCAGCCTCCATTGCACCAAAAGTCGGATCGCCCTTGATTGAAATTCGATCAAGAGGATTCTTGCAAAAATCCCCATCATCATTCGTGACGAAAAATTCTGCCGAACCTCCGCAATACCGCCTACGAGTCATAGCAGTCAACCGCCATCCCGGAGCAAGTGACAGATGGGGGAATATCTCCATATACGAATTAAACCATTCCTTGCGTTCGTCCGTGTCTGTTGACGATACATCTTTCATGGATGCCAAGTCATCATCAACCTTGTCATCATCAGGCAGGATACTTATATATGTCTTGCTCTTTTCAAATACCGCATTAAGAATGTCAAACCCGTATTTCTGAATAGGCAACAACTGAATCGTTTTGCATGATGACACAACCGCTGATACTAACTCAGCATCGATCTTATCAAACTCTGCGTCAAGTTCCTTAAGTTTATTGCCACGCTGAAACACAAAAAACTTGCTCTTCAAGTTATTGTATTGACGCACCAAGTCATCGTGGCGCTCATAAACAGACAGAATCAATGCTTCTTGTTCTTTGGTCATGAGGACATTCCTCCTTTATTCATGAGCGCGACTCGCAAGGCCGCAAGGTTGCGATTTTAGCTTCTTCTTGGAAAATGATTTTGCACGTGCAAACGCACGAAGGTCTTTCTTGATGTAGAAGTTTGCTTTGTAATATTTTAATTTTGCTCTGACATCAAGATAGAACCGATGCCAATCGACGGCGCCTTCAACTTCTTTATTATGATTTAATTTGCCTACTTTCCAGAAATCGACATACCCGTGTGCTTTGTCTATGACTCCCAAGGCTTCAGTTGGGTCAATGACAGGTTCCATGCTTACCCAAGTGAAGATGCCAAGGTCATGTGCCTCCTTTAGAATTTTGAATCTGTCGGAGACAGGGGATGCGTTGGGTTCCCATTCTTTCCGAGTTTTGTCGGTTGTGAAACTCAATGTAACGCCAAGGTGTACTCCTGCTTCATGCATTAATTGAAAATCTTTTGAAACCCTCGCAAATGTTCCCTTCGTGAGAACATCCACCCTGATTCCATGCTCCTTTGCCACCTCAAGGCATCTTCGTGTAATATGGAGTCTACTTTCCAATGGCTGGTATGGATCACTCAAAAAACAGAACAAGACTCGACGTTTGTCATCATCGGGCAGGTTGTTTGACAGCCACTCAGCGTCCTTTTTGAAAAGTTCAATAACATTTACTCTTGCCGAAGCTTCCATGTGCCAGTCTTCGGTAGTTCTACGCACACAGCCAGGGGCGTAGCAATATGTGCATCCATGTGTACAACCCATATAGAGATTACAGGCAAATGGCGCATATTCTAATGCTCGCCCTTTGGGCTTATAAACGACATTCATCGCACTTACCTCTCAAAGAATCGAATTGGTTTGGGAATGCTTCCTCGTAATCCACACGAGGAATACGACACTGAGAACGATTGCTTTGGAAGTTCTTTTTCCGCTACCATTCGTTCAAGAACTGCCTTCGCATGAGATGCTCTGCAAGCTTCTACCAGAGCATATTTGTAAACATCAATATTAGTCCGAAGAACTTTTGCCAAGACCTTTTCCTTTAGATGACGTTCAAACACCTGTAGTTTATTTGGTACATTAATCGATTCCCAGAACGTCATCTGATTAGGGACAATTTGTTCATTGTCAATGTCAAAATTTGCCGCCCCCGCAATTTCATCTTCCTCCCAGCAAATTTTAAGGAAACGATCTATTCCCGCCTATTCCCGCCGGATGGCCAGATCCAAAAATCAATCCGTAGACATTACTCCCATTATCTTTTGCAAGAGAAAAGGGAGCAATGTAATACTCGTAACCTTTAGGTAGCCATTTTTCTTTGTATGCATCGCACAAAATTCGGTGAGACGTCTTCGTTGTCATTCCAGACAAGTCGCATCCCTCAAGTGGAGTTCCAGCACTATTCTGTGGTTGTGTCTTAAATCTGTTAATGTAGGATGACGAAACAAAAAACAAGAAATCTGTCCGTTCCGCCGAAACTATATTAAGGAATACTTCCTTTGATATCTGCTTCGTCCCATTCTGATCGAGAAACAAAAGATTCGCCGTCTTAAAGCGAGAACCTTGATTGTTCTGAAATTCTGTTTGCCACGTCCTAAAGGCCACCGGGAAATCCTCATTAAGGAAGTGGATATGGACATTGGCCGTAAAATGTGATGCTGCGCAAACCGTCTTGAGGTTCTCGAATTTCTTGCGCATAAACTCATTGAGGTATAAATGAATCTCTGGGTTGTTTCTATGGTCGTTCTTAAGTGCGAGATCAATTTCCTCAAGGGCGATCAAAGAGCTTCCGGACACTCCTTTCTCGTCTTGCCCTGGCCCAGCAAAGAAATCAAAAATCTGCATCCGATCAACAACTAATTTAGGTGCATTCAGGAAAACGGGTAACCATGCCCTCACATATCGCCTGTAAAGGTCAAGTTTGGTAAGGGTACTCTCATCAAACGGCTCATTGTGCAGGTTTCTACCGCCCATAATCGCTCCTAACCTTTACAGTTCGCCAATAAAGCCATTCTCTTGGCAGCGACGCAAAATTTGCTGAAGTTGCTTGCATGCAAAGTCCTGCGGGATATGGCTACGGATGATAGACGTAAGAGCCATCTGCTCCTTCGGCAACACGCCAATCTTCTTGTTTGAATATGCGAAGTTCTGAACCTCCATCCAGAAGGCTGGCCCCTTGCTTATAACTTTCTTTTGAAGTTCGACACCCGACAGCATCTTGCCGACAAGCTTCGCCTTTTTCTCTTCTCGTTGTTGTTGATCCTTGCTGATCATCAGGTCATTCAGAGCAGAAAGACCCGACAGGTCAACATCAACGTGCGCCGGCATGGACTCCCAGAATGCCTTCTGCTTGCAACGCTGCGTGTAGTTCGTCACGCCAGACCTCTCATTGACGATTTCCTCGTAGACCTGCTTACTGATCTTCTTGAAAACCTTCTGCAAAATCGGCGGCAGTTCCTGCATGCGCCAAATCTGATCAAGATTCAGAACCCTATCGGGGAATTGCTCAGTCAGCAAGCGGTGAAGCATGGCAATCGAATAAGTCACGATATTGGCGCGGAACGAACCCGTATACCAGTCTTGATTGCTTACAAGATCTTCAACTGCCTTAAACATTATGGCAAGCGCCACTGTGTCCTTGAAATACTGTATGTTGTAACGGGCTCTTTCATTTGGGCCTTTCTCCCAAATTTGAGAAACCTCCTGCGCAAACGACTGAAAGTTCGACTGTGCGCCCTTGCTCACCGAGTAGGGCCGTTCATCCCAGCTATAGCGATACTTGGCAAGATCAGTCTTGGTAATCTTTTGCTTTGGCGGGAACTCCCTCTTGAACGCCTCTTTCTGAGTACGCGAGAGCTTCATCTGCTTCTGCGTATACTGACCTCTAGCTCGCTCATAGAACCAATAGGTCCGCAACTGCGTAGAGGACACCGACGGCGCTGGTGTCATTTCGGAAATCTTCTCGATTTGAACATGGAACGGATGCGTGGAGAAGAAGTCGGCATCTGACACTTTGTTCTGCTGGTTGGATGCGCGTGAAATCGTCCGAAGCAAATCCTGCTTGTCGTCGTCTATCATACCATCATGAGTGACGGTCAGCTTCATTAAGACGTTGATCTTCGACAAGTCGGCGCGATCGCAGAAGCGCGCGTTTGAAATGCTCGCCGTTGTTTGGCCTCCGTTTATGATCTGAAACTCTTCTGCATAGGCCAAGTTGCCTTCATCGTCAAAACGCACATTGGATGCCGTCACGGAGATGCCGTTGTTAAATGCAAAGAATTGCTCTGGAGTTCGCAGGATCGTCTCGCGGATGCGTTTGTTTACAGCGCCCTTTGTCGAAAGGAAGGAGCGGACGTTTCCTTCAAGCAATCGAGCCCCAAACTCATCATAAATATCTGCCAGCACAACTCCAGGGACTATGCCCATATAACTGGAATAGCGGAAGCGATTTGGATCGCACGACTCCCCGGCGGGAACACAATGGACAACACGGGGCTTGTATTGCGAAAAATCAATCTGCAATGTTCCTCGACCCTCGACAGCGGATGAAAGGTCGTAGATGGCTCGGATGTCGTAAACCAGCAATTCAACCGGCTTTGTCTCAATGTCCGGGAATTTCGTACGCTTTGCGTTGTCAGTAACAATGCCATCAGTCAACAAGTAGACACGGAACTTGCGAATAGAGGACTCCGTTGCCCCCATGTGGGCGTTGATGATTTCAATGCAATCTAGATAATCCGTCGCTTCAGACGAGAATTCCTTGAGAGTGTTTCGGTCTCTGATAAAATTGAGGGCGGCCTCAACGTCTGGCCGAATGTCAGGAAGACCCATCTTGACGGGCTCTTCATCGCCATCAAACTTCGTCACAAAAAGATTGAGGAATCCATCGACGGCAGAAAAGGAATACCCATTGATATGATAGCGCTTCCGATCTTTCGCCACCACATGATCAAAGAAAGCAGGCGTGTAATCATCGACCAGCTCGGACTGCTCAAGCTCCTCCGTCACGCGATCAGCGAATGCCTCCTCACTCGTTTTCCCGTTGACGGCCAGCTCATTCTGGATGTCAATCAGTAGCGCCTCGCGATATTCGAGCGCATCCTGTTCCTGTTGCTTCTTTTCTGTAGCGGTCATGTTTAAGACTCCTTGAATTCCTCAATGGCCGGAAGACTCAGCGAATACTGGCAGGCCGTCACTGCGGACACAAGTGTTGACCTCCGAACACACGGGAACTCTAGTGTCACCTTGTAGATGTCACGGCAGCGCACCTGGAATCTACGATTTTCGTATTCTGGTTCGCCATCCACATAGTGAGCAAGATACAATTTGTTGTCAAGCATTGTCCTAGCCGCAACGCTTGTAGCCGCGCCACGGGCCTTTTCGACGACGTCTTTGAGTGAAAAAGCCTCCTCCTTGTTCTCTGACGCCCGATCGATGTGATAAACAATCAAAGAGCCTGCGACTTCTGAATCAAGCTGTTCGATTGAGGATATGGTAACTGCCGTCGCACTCACCTTGCAGCTCTTGACCTCTGCCCAGTTGTCGTAGAACTCGAAGTCTTTGTCCATCTTGAACGGACCCACCCAGGCATCAAGCGCATCTTCAAACCCCTTAGACTCGGCGAAATACAAAAGTGCAAGGATTTCTGCCGCAAGCCCTTGTTGCTCCTGCGTTGACATTATTCCAGGCCTCGCTCCTTTGAGCAGATCCTGCCAAGCCGCGAATCGTGTCAACAAGCTCAACAACGCTGAATCGCGAGAGTCTTTCCGCGTCGCCTCGAACAAGTCATAGCAAAGCGTATTGAATACGTCACGATGTTGCGGCGTAAGAAGTGAAAACGAAAGGCATGCCTTGTCCTTCTTAGTAAAGGAAAGCACAAGTATCTGCGCCGTAGATGGTATCTCCGCCGCGCTGAATGTTTTCCTGATGTCCTCGATCAAAAGCGTGGGGCGCCCGATATTGTCCAGCCCGAAATACACCGACAACGGGAGATCCGGGTCAACGATGAAATAGCGCAGAGGAGCCTTCTCTACAGCCTTGATTCGATTGATAAATGAATTGAAGTCCATTTCAGTCCTCCTCCTCGGCATTTAAGTAATCCAGCAACGAGCTCTCTTCGTAGGCTCGTTTGGTAAAGAAATATTCCTGTTCAACCTGATCGTCTTTCGATCCGGGGAAACCAAAGCTCAACGCGAAGAACGACTTAGTCTTGGGCATCTCAGACCCCATACATGGTTCGCTCATCTCAACGTACTGTACCACCAGCAACGGCCTACGACCTGACGCCTTTGCCTTGACGAGGAATCTCTCGTCCGGCGGCTCGCGGTTTTCATGTCCCTTGACCGACTGATAAGCCTTAACCACCTGCCTTGCGTCTGCCGGAGTCAGAATGTGCCGCATCGCACCTCCCGAGGTGACTTTAAGCTTCGTTCCGCTGATCATGACTTCCCGCGTGGAACTGACGACTGCAAGCATTCGCCGGGCCTTACGGATATTCAGCGGCAACGGCGCATCTTCCTGTCCGGCATAAGCCGCATCGCCAGCCTTGGCAACTGGGATTGCCACGTCCCAATTCGACCCAAGGTTAGAGATGTATTCTGCGATTTGGGGAATCATGAAGCCGAAACTCATCATCCCCGCCTTGAATTTGGACAACATCTTCGTGATCTCTTCCGGCGGGACATTCCGTAAGAACCGCATATTGTCCCACATGATGTCTTTTTCAAGCGACCCAATGTTGTTGCTGATAAAAGAACAAACGGCTCTATCGTTTTCGCTGGTCACAGCAGGATCGTTCTTGATACGCGGCGTTTCAACGGCGTGCCCCGCCAAGACGATAGGGAAACTGATACGCGTTGCCGTCCGCATTTTATTACGTGCAGTTGGCAACAGCGCCCCTGGCGACTTCCTAATCTTAAACGCAAAATCCTTCGGCGAGCCGTCTTGCTCAACGATCTGATGGAACATTTCAGACAGGTCTTCGGAAATGTCGCTTGCGTATCCAAAGTTGTCAACGGCACCTTGAGGCATCCACACACGAACAAGACTTTGGTAGATTCCGCGATATCCACACCAGCGCCCCATCTGAAGCAGCGTGTCACTCATCATGGTATTGCGACGGAAGTAGCTCACGACGAGGCCTTCCAGCGTCAAGCCTCGGGAAAGTGCATTCCCGCCGATGACAATGTATCGTTTGTCTGCATCCGAATAATCGAGCGCCTTAACTGTCTTGCCGCTATTAACGACAACCGTTTCAATTGTCTTGATCGAATTTAGCAATATGGTCTTGAGGAACTTATTCCATGCCATTCCTTCACATGCGCGACTAAGACCATACTCGTCCCAAATATCATGAAGTTGCTTCAGCTCTGGAATTCGCTCCGCCTTCTTTGGATCACCGCAGTAATTCGATACTCTGGACACAAGGCGTTTCACATAATCCTCGATGTGACTGAGCAAGCGATTTTGTATGGCCACAAAACGGCTGACGTGAATCATCATCGAGCGGTGTCCGATGTGATCACCGGACTGCCCGATGACATCCATTACGCCATTTACGAGCATGAAGTATCCAATGGCAGTCTGCAACGACTTCGGCAAGTCCTCGCTTGGGTACTCATCTTTCTTATGCGTTGTCGGGAGCCACAGCTCAATGTCGTCAATGATTTTAAGGTATGGTGCGCCAGGGTCAAATAGTTTTGACGCCCCGAAGTAGTTTGACGGCGTGGTCAGCCTATACACGAAGCTACGCGGAAACAGATCATCCGCGACCACCTTGTCTTCGGTGTCGGGATCGATGAATACATTTGCAAATGGTGTCGCTGTTATTCCAACATACGAAGATCGCGTGAAGGACTTCAGAATCTTGCGGATCAGCTCATTCGTGCGTGTGGGGTTCGCCTCTTCTGAGAGTTTCTTTGTGTTGATGGAGGCATTATCCGCCTCGTCGTCGATGAACAACAGGGGCCAAGGGAGCGTGACGTCACCCTGCTCCGACACGGTTTTAACGCCTTTCTGAAGCCACTTATAAAGGTGTTGCAGGACGGATACGTTCTTCTTGACGACACAAAGTACGGGAACATCGTCACGAAAGACGTGAACAGGGTTTTCCCCTTGTTGCTTTCTGAAGTCGTATGTTGCACCCGTAAGTTTGACAACCTGCTTAAGAGGCAGGAGGTTTATGAATTCTTTTTCAAGACGACCTTGGGTCTGACGGCGGAGTTTTTCGATGATACCCGCTGTAATGATAATCACTCGATAACCCGCATCTGCGGCCTTGTTGCACAATGCGATGAAGTTCGCCGTCTTGCCAGACTGGATATCACCCATTACCAGCCCGCGAATATTGAACTTGGGGCTCCTGGGGTTCCCCAGGTGGTTCATAATCGCATCGGAACTCTTGTCAAGTTCACGAATGACATTCGGGCTCCATTGCTTTTGGCGAAGCTTCGCCAAGTAAGCGGTAAACCACTCATCATGATCAGCTTTGATTTTTGTAAACCAGTCCTTTGCTTGCGCATCATACTCCGCGCCATCCACAATGCACTCGTCCTCTGGCTTGTACACACCGACAAGTGCGATAAGCTTGCGAACAATCAAAGCAATCTCGTCGGCAGAAAGGCCTCCGAATCGAGATGCCTCCTTTGCTACGGTCTCCTCGATCTGCTGCTCCGTTAGATTCTCGGTCGACTCGTCGTTGCTATAGACGACGCACAACCAATCTAGAATCATTCGTCCCTGTTTAGACAGTACCATTGAGAATCTCCTCCTCTTTCTCACGAAGTTTTGCCGCGCACAACACAAAAGGTTCGCTTTGAAGCATAGAGTGAAATGCGTTCTTTCGGGCATTGCCCGCCGGTATCATATTGACGAGACCGGAAAGCATGTCAACCATCTCGTCTATCGAGAGAGGCACCTCATTTTCCATCTTCTGCTCACTACTTCTGCTGTAATAGATCACATCGACGGGAATCGTGCGCTCGAAGAGGCGCAGAAGTTTCTCGGACACTCCCTGTGATTCCAGCGCGGCCCTGATGACTGGATGTTTCCGATTCAGGTTCACCGCAGTAACGACTCCGTCTTTCACGGTGGACTCCCAAACCTGTGGGTCTTCCGAACCTGCCTTCGCCTTTTTCCCGAACACTTCAACACGGATGGCATTCCTGCTCTGCTTCACCACCGAATCAACGTATGCGCGTAAATGCGCAACTATCTGCTTGGGCGGAATCGCAATGGACTTCTTGACATCAAGTGACCACTTCATGTCGACGGAATTGGGGATGTCCACCTTAACGCGTGCAAGCTTAAAGAACTCTCCCTGAGCCTTGAGGCCGAACCAATGCCCGTATGTGATCAAACGCTTGTTGCGATAGATGTAGAATCCCTGCGTTCTACGAAGCGCTTTGCCAGTGCCAAGTACATCGCGCATCTCCGGCGTCAGTTCCTTGTCATGGGGGAGAGTGAAAGCCTGCAGGGTGATTCTGCTCTTTCCAAAGCCAAGCGGCTGGGTTGCTTTGCACTGGTGGCCTTGCTTGCCATTCTCCACATACTGAAGGAACGGATCCTTCGGTTTGAGGGCGTTTCCGTTAATACGGATCTTTATCTTATGGATGCCCTCCTCCCCGTATATGTACCGGTGAAAGACGAGCGCAAGATACTCGCTCATCTTGCACATCTCGTCATCAAAGGTCATTTCATCGTATGACCCGCCAAAGTCGATTGACTGCCACAGGACTACGGTTCCACTTTTTCTGTTCTTTAGTACCTCTACACCCGGCAGATCCTTCCATTCATCCTTTTCGAGGATGAGGAGCGGCCATACAACGTCCTTATGCTTCGCAATGTAATCGAGATCCCACCTACGCGCTGCTATTTCTCCATTCTTCTTTGAGATGACAGTCATGACACGACACTGTGACATGGACGCAGTCTTCAACCCAAGTCCGTACCGACCGAGATCCTTTTCCGAACGTGCCTGCGCTGGGTCGGCGGAGCCATATTGCATGGCACTTGTCAACTCGTCAGCCGTCATCCCCTCGCCATCGTCGATAATTGCGATGTAGGAATTGAGGGAATCCTCGAAGTCAACATCCACGGTCTTCGCATCGGCGGCAATCGAGTTGTCAACGAGGTCTGCCACCGCAGCTTCGAGCGAATAGCCTATGTGGCGAGTTGCCGATATGAGCGAATGTGCTTGCGGCGGTTGCTGAAGGACTTTCATTTGAAAAGCTCCTCGAAGTCTGTGACATTTATCCTACGATCAACCGAGAACAGCTTGCGGATATCTCCGTGGCTGAATTGTTTCGCAGGTTGCATCTTGCAAAGCGTGATTAGAGAGTTCGCCGTAATAGCAGACCCGTGTACACCACTTTCTTCAACAATGTCGGCTATCTGATCAGAGATTTTGGGGACAAAACCGCCAGCGATATAAGAGAAGAACGCCAGCTGGTATTCGGATTTGCTGTAATGTGCCAAATCTCCAAGATAGTTCACACACATCCGGTTCTTGTGATCGTTCGTGATTCCGTACTGCTGATAGGCCTTGTTGTCTATAATGGCCTGATAGCCACTCTCGTCTGAAATGAGGAGTACGTCGGGGGACTTTCCAATCTTCCCGACATGTTCGGTCTTGAATCCGAAGACTGTGTCAAACAACTTACAAGTCGCTTTCTCAAAGGCCAGGCAGTCCTCCTGTCCGTTTGTTGCCATCTGAGAATATGCCGAATAGAACGCATCAAGTGCTCCAGCCGGATAGATCTTGTAAAGCACGTCCTCCACGAAAGTCTTCGCATAGCCAGTGGCCTGGGACACGGTATCGACAATGGCCGGCGTGATGAACTGAATGGGCTCAATTGCTGCAACCTTCAACAATTCCTGCTGAACCTTGAGCACACCAATCTGATAGGCTGTCACATTTGTTGAGCCAGCCAAGTTCCTCGTGTCCTTCTGATGCCAGGGATCAAGGCCGAACTGCCGTTGGAATTTCTCGTGGTTCTCTGGTCCCTTAATCAGACCCACGTCATCTGCAAGCGCCTCGTTAACCGCGTCTACGCGGTCCGGGGGAATCATCATTGAGCCAGAAGTCCGATAGATGAACTGTGTATATGCAAGCCAGTTCGCCATCGTGTTGGCGACGTCCTTCAATTTTGTCACCACGCTGTTCGACTTGCGGTTGCTTGCATAACGAGTCTCAAAGTCCGCAGGCAAACAGGCGTCGCCTTTTTCGCGGAACTCAAGAATACGCGCAACGACATGCTCATAACAACCGGCAGACTCGTTCTCGGCCTCTACAACAACAATCTTTGCAATTTCCTCTTCCGTCAGCATCTCAATCCGTGAATCGAGAAGCAACTTGAGCAGAAACCGAAATGGGCGAATCTTAAATCTCGGAGAAACCTCGACGTTTCTACTAATTGAGAATGGCGACGGGAACTGGTACTTGAGCACCTGGCGCGTCAAAACGTCGGTGGGCGACTTCCCATTGAGCAAGGCCTCGCCAGCCAATGTTGGCTTTAAGACTCGCTCAGCCCCGTAATAAAACACAAGGCCGAGACTCTGTAGCCATGCCAAATAGGTTCGCCCGCCGCCACCGCCCTGATCCCAGCGGTCTCCCTTGCGCTTCAGTCCTTTCTGCTCCAGTTCGTCCTCGAAGCTGAGATGCGAACCGTGAATACCTTTCCATTGCTTATCGAGGAAATCGCACGTCACCAGGCCGAGGATCTCCGGCACTGGCGAAAGAATGCGCTTGGGACGAGTAACCCACCAATGATTGATCATGGCGCCACCTCTTTGCGACGAGCGGCTGTCCGACTGGCCGCTCGCCATAACGTTAAACTCTCAGACACTCTAACAACCATCATAATCTATCCCCAGTATTACGATTTCACCGAGAAATCCATGAAGAAGTTCTCATCATCGATTTTATAAAAAGTAACATCTTTGCGTCCGTAATTAATCAGGTCTTTAAGCTCAACAAAGGCTCCCGGCTTCACGCCAAGCCTTTTTCTGAAATATTTCCCCAGCAATGAATTATCGCCGTATGTTTCAATTGCCTTGGCCCTATCTTGAGCACGTACGCACTGTAATGTCGCGCCGTCATCTGTCCTTATGGTGAAATAATCTCCCTTCTCTGGAAAGAAATGTTTAACACCATTGACGGGAATGTATGCCTGATTAGGTTCGCGACCTTTACGTTGACCCCAATTTAAGCCACCCCGATTGTGTATTTTCCCTTTGTTTTTCCCTCTGGTTTGAAGAAGTGATGTCTTAACTGTCAGCAAACCGTTCCAGGGGGAATCGGGATCTTTAACCTCGCTAACGATGCCAATGTCGCTGGTAGCAGGAGACGGGATGGCATTTGCTTTACCCACAACCCCCCTAACCCTCCTACCATCTGTACAATCAACTGTATCCGGCAACAAAGAGTTATAGAAATCAAAAGCCATCCGTTCCGAGCATCGCGTCAACACTTCACGACGAGTATTTGTTTCACGAAAGGCGTTTTGTGAATAATTGGCAGATCCGGCGAATGCCACGATAGGACGTCCAGCCTCACACCAAATGTAAACTTTTGCATGAACCGGTTCTCCCTTTACGAGATAACGGCAAGAAAATCCGCATTCATTCCTACGACAAAGATCTAAAAAGCCATTATGGACAACGTTTCCAATCTTGCTCTCTCTGGCCATACCACACACGAGCTTTACCGTAGGGATTTTTGTACCACGGATACCTCTCATATCAGTAATATGTCGTAAGCCCATACCAGCTGCCGCATAGCCAGACACAACAAGAAATTCATCAAGGCTACGCCTTGCCTTCATTGGTTCAATAAGGATTTTCTGGTACAAAGCGCTACTGAGCAAATCGTTCATCGTATCACCTCATTTCAGTTCTCCGTCGTCAGATATATTGCATGGGACATGCTCATACTCGATGCCGGCCAGTGTTCGCAACAGGGCCTCGAATATGATACGTGCGCCGCGCGGCGGTACCGCCATCCCAATCTGCTTCCTGACGCTCTCCTTGCTACCAGTAAATAGAAATGCGTCAGGAAAAGTCTGTAGGCGGGCACGCTCTCTATTAGTTAATGCACGGGGTTCGTGGTAATGATATATGTGTGTACCGCCTCCGCCAGAGCCTGTTACTGTATAAGCAGGCTTGTTAGGATCAAGCCGCTTGTAAATCTGGCTAATCTTTGCACCGCGAACATTTAGTTGGAGGTGCGGCGGCAAGTTGGCAGTGAATGCATTTTGTCCAGGACGGATGTAATGAAGTCGCTCGACCACTCGCGGATTCTGTGCTGTCAATTCATTGTTAGGGGCATCCTGTGGAATAGGAGGCTCCTCCAATGCCGCACGAGAGGAATTGTCACGCTGTGTAAGTGCCGCCGGGCTTGGCGGGTAAAACACATATGGTTGATCGTCGCGGATTCCAACAATGATAATCCTGTGACGAGTCTGAGGAACTCCGTAATCCTCAAACTTGTACAGATGCGGGTAAATCCTATAGCCAGCGTCCTTCATGCTTGCAAGAATCTTCTTGAACGCCGCACCCTCGTTGGCGCTGGCGAGTCCACCAACATTCTCAGCGACGAACCACATAGGACGGAATCTACGAAGCACGGCAACGCCGTACTGGTATAACGGGCCGTAATTGCCATCTATACCCTTATGCTCTCCAACCACGGAGAAGTCATTGCAGGGGAATCCAAATGCGAAGCCATCGATTGGCGTCAGTCGGGGGTCATCGAGTCGAAACTTACGGACATCATGACAAACCACAGTTTCCGGGTTGGAATTGCAGATGTTCGCCGCATAAGTGTTGCAAGTGTCTTGATCGTAGTCATTCGACCAGGCATGAACAATCTTGAAATCAGGATTCTCAATTCGAGCGCTCATCGCTCCACAGGCGAGTCCACCAGGTCCACAGAAGAATTCTCCTAGTCTGAATGGGGCAGCATTGAACGTAGGCGGTACTGCTCTCTCATCTCCAGGGTGTACATGAATCGCTCCATCGACATACTCAACCCCAGCGACAGCCGGAAACTCTCTTGCAGGAAGAATCGCCTGTAGAAAATCCATCTGAACTGGGTCGAATGAAAAAGCATCGTGCCACTTTGTGACAAATGGACGTAACTTCTCAAATATATTGGGTATTGATCGCCCACCGCACTGAGGCAAAGGTCGCGAATAGAAGTCCTTGTCTATCCGCCCAGTGTACCGCGACGAGCATACGAACACATCCGCAGTTGGGTCAGAAAGAATCCTCTCGTGGTGTACTTTCCGTCCGAGAGAGAAAACAACATATTCGTCACCGTGTGGAGAACTGGTCGTAGCGTATCCATTCTCGCGTAGCCATTTCCTGTCATGCACACCAGCAATTTTGACCGTATATGCAATTGGCTCGCCTTTCCTACCCCAGAGAACAATGTGCGTAAAGCGATTGTACTGCTCATAGTGGTAGCCTTTCGGCAAGGGGAGATTATAGAGTTTCTTCTCTTCAATCCATTTAGCATTGGCTTCTCTGAATGTGCCTACTAAAATGGTTGGTGCGAGGTCTTCAACTGGAACATTCTTGTTCATAGAGGTTCTTTCTCTTAATTCTGTTGCGCCTTGACTTCTTCATCTGGCACAAAATCCACTATGTCCCCTATGTTGCATTGTAACACACGACAGATTTTTTCTAGGGTAGTTGTTTCGACGGGTTCGCATTTTGATAGACGAGCAAGCGTACCAGAAGACATACCTGTCGCAATGCGCAGGTCTGTCTTGGACATCCCTTTGTCTATCAACTTTTTCCATAGACTATTGTAATTTGTTGCCATGACAAGTACTATTGCTCCTTACGGGGGTATATTATATCATTTCCGTATGCCGAAAATCAACAACAATATGAATTATTTATTCTCTATAGTAGACAACAGATGTTCCCAAAAGGTAATAATTTTCATTCTATTAATCGATTTCTCGCCCAATCCAAGTCATCAGAAAATCAACTATCGCCTTCTGCCTGTCGTGACTGATTGAAACCCCGCGCGGCACCTTCCACCACTTCGCGAGACAGTTCCGACAGCAACAGGCGCAAGCATGTTGTGCAACGAAAACTGGATGCCCACGCATCGGAGTCTGTTTCCCGTCATTGGGAGGATTGGCAGGTGCCAGACGCGCGAATGAAATCCTCGCAATGCCGCCGTATCGTCTCCATGCCTTTACTCTCAATGTAGGCGCGGTCAGATTCTGCAAGGTGAAATCGGCTACGGAACTTCGACTTCGCCAGCCGTGCGAATGCAGCATTGTAGTTCTCTGATGCAGTCATGCTACATCACCTCTTATCGGGCGGCAGAAGTTTGAATATTTCCACGAATAACCTGTCCGCATCCAGACTTGCCGCCTTTGTGCAAACCTTAAACCAGAATCGTGCAGGCATAGCGTAGGACTTTTTGTCGTATTTTGCGCCGAGCAGGTATTCGTGCAATACACTCTTTGAAATCTTGCAAGAAGCCTCGTCCGAGTTGAAAAACTTAACGAGCGACGGCATGGCCATTTTCTTCATGTCGGCGGCGACTTGGGCGTAAGAATCCTCGTTCCCATTTCTCAATGCCCGCATGAACGCCATCGCGACATCCTTCAGATGATTTGCCAGCTTCCCTATCCTTGCCAGCATCGCCTTGTTGGGCTTACGCTCTGGATTGTTGTCGACCGCCCGCTCCTCGAAGCGGCGAGAGACGGCATCAGGGGTCGAGAACAGGACCGTTCACGCCACAGCGAAGCACATCCTCAAACGAGAACAAGGAGCGAGCCCCTCCATCGTCAGGGCGGCATAGCAAAAAGACCCAAACACGTGGCTTTATCAGAGGGCGGAAAACATGGCCGTTTTGGACGGCTCAAGAGTCCCTATTTTGATGGTGGAGGTGAGGGGAGTCGAACCCCTGTCCGAAATGGAATCAACCTGACTTCTACGCGTGTAGCTTGCCTTTGATCTCGAAACGGGTATGCCGACAGGAGGGCTTATCCCGAATCCACCGCTCGGTTATACGAACCTCCGGCGCGCGAGCGGCGCGCTCCGGGACAAGTCCTGCTGGATGATGTCGCATCGGCTCAGCAGGCGTCGGCCGGGCGACATGCGGGCTATCAGTTAGGCCGCGAGAGCGTAATCGTTGTTCGCAATTACTTTTTTTCCCGTTTTTTAACGAGGCCAACGAGAATCCTCGACGCGCGATCAAGCCTCAACGCACTCCGTCGAAACCGGATCACCCCCAGCATGGGGAAAGAACAACACGAGTATACCCATTCTTCCCCGTTCCCGTCAAGGGGGAAAACCATTAAATATTTAAATCGCCGTTTTGCGGCTTTAAACGGCCAAGTCGCCGCTCGCGCGGCGTTAAGTTTTCTTCGGACTTCTTTTCAGAGGGAAAACCGGGTCGCGTTCCCCTGGTGGAGAGCGCGACCCGGATTTTCATGGACGATTGACGTCCGTTCTGGTTAGGCGATCGGGCCGAGCGGGGCCGTGAGCGTCGCCTTGCCTGCGTCCTTGTCCTTGACGTCCTTCGGGAGGTTGCGCCACGGCTTGCCGGGAAGAGGCCACTCGTTGTCGCCGAGGGCCGGCATCGCCACGTCGCCGTCCTTCTCGAAGTCCGCCGGCGTGGGCGTGCAGGCGTAGTTGTACCACGGGCTCTTCTCGTTCGTGAGAATCTGGTTCATCGCGACCATCTGGCCCGTGTAGGCGGCAATGCGGAGCATCACGCCGCAGGCGGTGGACATCGCGCAGGCCTCGCCCTCGTTCAGGTAGGGCCCCTTGCCGAGGATGGACTTGAGGAGGTCCATATGCTCGACGACGTAGGGGTTGAGGTCGATGAAGTCGCCTTCGAGCGGAATCCACTTCTTGTCCAGCGACTTCGCGGAGGTGCCCGTGAGAATCGCCTTGTCCGTGCGGAAGAACTCGCTCACGTTGTTCGCGCAGGCGTTGACCTGGCGGCACATCGAGTGGATGTGGACGCCCTCGCCGTAGTCGAAGTCGCCCGAGAACCCGTCGTACTGGTTGCCCGAGACGCGGCGCGCGCGCGTGCCGACCGCGACGACCGTCTTCGGGTAGCGGCCGATGAACCAGTTCGCCACGTCGATGTTGTGGACGTGCTGCTCGCAGATGTGGTCGCCGGAAAGTTCGGTGAAGTTGAGCCAGTTCTTGCAGAGGTAGGAGGCGTTGCTCTCGTCCTTGTTGCGCCCCGCGACCCACGGCACGTCGCCGTTCCAGTAGACCGCGCCGCCGAGGATCGTCCCGAGCTTGCCCTCGTCGAGCGCCTTCTTGACGAGCAGATAGCCGCGCTGGTGGCGGCGCTGCGTGCCGCACACGATGGAGAGCTTCTTCTCCGCCGCGAGCTTCGAGGCCGCGATCATCTCGCGCACGCCGGGCGCGTCGACCGCGACGCCCTTCTCGGCGAAGACGTGCTTGCCGTGCTGGACGGCGAACATCGTGTGGCGGGGGCGGAAGTTGAGCGGCGTCGTGAGGATCACGACGTCCACGTCTGGGCGGTCGATCGCCTGCTTGTAGCCGTTCGCGCCACCGAAGGCATTCGCAGCGGGCGCGCCGAACTTCTCGGCCGCCGCCTTCGCCTTTTCGAGGAAGTAGTCCGCAAACGCGACGGGCTGCACCTTGACCTTGATGCCCTGCTTGGCAAGCTCGGCGGCCGCCTGGATCAGGTTGCCGAGCGCGCCCATGCGGTAGTAGTCCTGCTCGCTCTTCGGCTTGTAGCCGCCGCCCCCGCCGCGCCCGCCGCAGCCGACGACCGCCGCGCGGATCACGCGCACGTCGCCCTCCTGGGCCATCGCCGGCATCGCCGCCACGGCGGCCGCAAGACTGCCCGTCTTGATGAAGTCTTTACGTGTCATCTCTTTGTTTTCTCCTTTATCCCCATAAATTGAACTTAAGTGGTTAAGTCGCCGCTCCGCGGCTTTAAGTGATTAAGTCGCCGCTTCACGGCTTTAAGTGATTAAGTCGCCGCTTCGCGGCTTTAAGTGGCTCAGTTCCTGAAGGCATGCAGACGAATGCGCCTTCGTTCAACCACTCAACCACTTAACTACTTAACTACTTAATCACTTAAAGCGAAGCGACTTCATTTTCCTACGCCTGCTCCCACTGTTCGCGGAGCATGCGGCACATGCCGGCGAGGATCTTCTGCTTCTCCTCGTTGCCCGGCCAGATCGGCTTGTTCTTCGCGTCGCGGCCCTTTTCGAGGAAGCCCGCCTCGACCGACACCGCGCCCCGGTAGCCGATGAACTTGAGGCCCTTGAAGCCGTCGACGTAGTTGTCCGCCGCGCCGTCCGAGCCTGGGATCTTCCGGCGCGCGAGCGAGGCGATGTGGACGTGCGTGAGCAGCCGGCCGGCCGAGACGAACGCGCCGAAGAAGCTCGGCTCCTCCTTGGACATGTGCCAGAAGTCGCCCATCACGGTACAGCCCGGACCAATCTCCTGCGCCATCTTCGCGCCGTCCGCGACCTGGCGCAGGAACGGCGTCTCGGCGCGCTGGAGCGGTTCGAGGACAATCGTCGTGCCGCACTTCGCGGCCTTCTCGGCGAGGCGGCGGCCCGTGTTCTTCACGAAGTCCTCGCGCAGCTCCTTGAGCCCCATCTCGGGCTTGCCGCGCGCGGGGCAGATGATGAGGCCGACGCTCTTCATCTCGCCGAGCACTTCCAGAACGGGCATGAACCGCGCGACCTCGGCGTCGTTCTTCGCCTTGTCGAGCCGGTCGAACTGGGAGCCGCCGCACGCCGTCGCGAGGAAGAGCTTGCGGTTCTTGAGCGATTCGGCGACCTTGAGGCCCTTGTCGCGCAGCCAGCCGAGGTCGGACGGCACCTCCACGGCCTGGTAGCCGTTCGCTTCCAGGTAATCGAGCCTGGCGTTGACGTCGTCCGCGACAGGGATACCCCACCACTGCAGGCAGAGGTTCAACTGGGCGGGCTTCGCCGGCGGCGTCAGCTTCGGCAGCGTGCCGCACGAACACGATTCGCCACACGCGGCCGTCAGCGCAGGGACGAGCCCCGCAACGGCACCGGCGGCCAGAAATTCACGTCGATTCATGTGATGCTCTTTCCTTTTCGAGGTTAAACGTTGTGGATTAGTTTAGCGGAATTTCCCCTCGCGCGCAAGTGCCTCGGGAAGTGGGATGCCGCGCATCGGCCAGACCTTTGCCTCATTCGTCTCCGTGCTCCTCTTTACCACGCTCGAAGCGCTTCATCGCGTCGTAGGGGAGGCAGAGCGTATCCCAGACGGGCGAGAGCGCGTAGGTGTCCACCGCCGACAGGGCAAGCCCGAGCGGACACAATACGACCGGCGCGACGATGGTCGGCGTCCACGCGCGGCCGAGGGCGAAGACGCGCATCCCATATGACTCCGAGTAGGGCACGCACGTCGAGAGGTAGTAGTCGCCCGTGCGGGGGCGGATCTCGAAATCCTGGAAGAGCGAGAGGAAGCCGGCGGCGGCCGACACGATGAACCCGACCATCCCGTGCCCCTCCTAGTCCCGCACGAGTTCGTAGAGATAGGTCGCGTCGGCGGGATCGGCGTCCACCCGCGCGGTGAAGTCGAGCCGCCCCTTCGCAAAGGCGCTCGGTACGACGCGGCTGCGCGTTCCGTCCGCCCGCAGCGCATAGACCGTCCACGCGCCGTCCGCAAGGCGCAGGCGGCAGGCCGCGCGCCCGTTCCGCATGAGGTGCGGGAGGCTCCCCCATTTGAGGAGGATGCGCAGGTCGGCGTCCGCGTAGGTGATGCCGGTGTTCTGCACGTCCGTCAGGTGCGTGACGAGGATGCGGGAACTCGTCGCAAGCGGCCGGCCGTCGAGCGCGCTCGCCCACACCGTCGCGGGGGCGCCGGCGAGTTCCGCCACGAGCGCGCGCGAGCGGATCTCCCCCTCCTCGGCGAAGCCGCCGCACGTGCGGGGCGTGGAGATGAAGAACGCCCCCGTGTCGCGGTCGATGCGGATGGCCCCCTCCCCGGCGCGCGGGAAGTCGCCGTCCTCCGGGGCGACGAGGCCGAGGTCGGCGAAGACCGCCTCGCGCGTCTTCTTCCGCACGTCCGGATACGTCCCCGCCGCAACCGTCCCCGCCGGCGCCGTCTCGCCGAGCTGCGTGCCGAGCTTCGCGTACCAGCCCGCCCACGTGAACGGGGCGGACGCCCAGCCCCCGAGGTCGGGATTCGGTCTGCGCACGAGACCGTGCGGCAGATGCACCGCGTAGGTTTTCGTCAGTTCGGGCAGGTCGCGGCGCAGGAAGAGGCAGATGGAGGCGCGTTCGGAGGCGAGGCCGAGCGGGTCGCCGCTCATGTCGAAGTAGTTGAGGGCCTTCTTCTCCGGCGCGACGACGCCCGTCCGGCCGTGGCTCCACGCGAAGCGCCAGAGGCCGTTCCATCCCTGCAGGGCCCCGAGCGCCCCCGTCGCGATGCCGCCCACGCCCCGGAAGCGTCCCGGGGCCGAGTAGTTGTACTCCGTGCAGGTGAACGGACGGTTCAGCACGCGCCGGTGCGCCATGTCCTGCACGCCGAGGCGGCCGTTCGCGAGCGGGTTCACGTTCGGGCAGCGAGACGGCAGCTGCCATTTCCTCTCCAGGAAGCTCGGATGGTCCACATAGAAGTGGTCGTCCACGTAGTCGTAGTCCGCCTCCTTGCAATACTGGTACGCCACGGGGAAGAAGCAACCGTTCAGGTTCGTCAGGAGCGCCCGGCACTTCACCTCCTCGCGCAGGAACTTCGTCACCTTCGCCGCAAAGGCGCTTTCGGTCTCCTGCAGGAAGAGGGCGGCCGCCTGGGGCTTGCGCCCCTTCGCGCCGTTCAGCGTCGCCGGGAACGCCTCGTCGATCTCGCCGTAGAACGCGGGGTCGGACGCCTTCTTCGTGGCCAGCCACGTCCGCCACGCCGCCACCCAGGGTTCCTGCCGGGCGAGATCGTCGAGGTTGCTCCCCTGCGCGGCCTCGTTCACGAGCGACACCCACGCGAGCGCCGGCTCGTCGGCGAGCCGCCGCCCCGTGAACGCATTCACGTGCCCGAACCAGTTGCGCACGAACGCGAAGAGGTTGGACTGCATGCCCGCGTGGACCTGCAGCCACGCCTTGGCGTCCCCCATCGTGAGCGTCCCGTCGCGGTCCACGCCGATCGCGCGCCACGCGATGGGGCGGCGCGAGACGTAGAGGTCGGTCGTCATGTAGATGCCGTTCTCCACGCACGCCGCGACGAGTCCGTCGAAGCGCCTCATGCTCTCCGGGTTGAGCGTCACCGCCGCCGGGTCGCCCATCTTCTCCACGAGCGTGCTCTCGTGGTGGTGGAAGCGGAGCGCGTTGTACCCCATCTTGCGGAGGCGCCCCGCGAACCGCCGCGCCTCCTCGTAGGTGGGCGGCGTGTTCGCGTCGCCGCACAGGTTCACCCCGTAGAAGCGCTGCGAGACGCCCGGCAGTCTCTCGAACTCGAAGGACGCGCCCTTCGCGACGACGCGCCCGTACCGGCCCGCCGGACAGTCCGTTCCGCGCACCTCCGAGAAGTCGAGCGCGCTGCCCGGCACGATGTCGCCCGCCGGCGCAAGCGGAATCCAGTCCGGCCCCGCCACGATCTTCACGGGGTCGGGGCGCCTCACCGCAATCGGCTCTGGCGCCGTGTAGGTGAGGGCCACCGTGTAGGTCTTCCCCTTCTTGAACGGCCGTTCGCGCGGCACGGCGAAACGCAGCGAGAAGCTGTCGCTCTTCCAGGCACGTCCGTCCTGCACGAGCACGCCCTGCGGCGCGTCGAAGGCGATCGCGGCGCGCACCACGCCGGACGCATCGACCACCTGTACCGCCCGCGCCCGCGCCCACCCCAGCTGCGCCCGCGCCGGCTTCTCGTCCGGCAGCGCGAGAGCGCGCCCGTCGAGGACGACCTTTCCTCCCTTCAGCCCGTCGTACTGGAAGGCCGCCGAGACGCACACTTCAGCAAGCTCCATGTCCGCCTCCGGCGTGAACGTCCACGTGAGCCGCGCCGCCTGCCCGCCCGCCTGCCCGCACACGAGCGTCCCGTCGATCTTCGGGTTCGCCTTCCCGTTCGGCCGCAACGTCCATCGGTGGAGGCCGTCCTTCCCGGGCAGCAGCCCGCCCTGCGCGGAGCCGCCGCCCCATTCCAGGTTGAAGACGTGCGGATAGAAGCGCGCCGAGACGCCGGGCATCCGCACGACGCCCCCCGCCTCCCCGTACACGCGCACCGCCTCGCCGCACGCCGAGGCGAACGCACAGCACGCCGCCGCCACCGTCAAGACGAACGTCATTCCGTTCCCCGCCTTCTACCTGGTCTTGTTCTCGAGAATGACCGGGCCGCCCCACTTGCCCGTCGTGACGAGGTCGAGGTCGCCGTCGCCGTCGAGGTCCACGCACTCCACGTTCAGCCCCACGCTGATCCCCGCGTCGAACGAGATCACGTACTTCCTGAACGGCGGGTTGGGCCCCGGCGTGAAGTCGTAGTAGTAGATGCCAAGCCGCCCGTCCTCGTCGGGGTCGCCCCCGTTGTGCGCCATGAAGCGCTTGCCCGTGACGATCTCCGGCACGCCGTCGCCGTCGATGTCCGCCCAGCCGAGGTAATGCGCCTGGCTCCACGTGTCGTCGATGACGTGCCGCCGGAAGCGCAGCTCGCCCTGCGCGCCCCGCTCCTTGAGCTGCTCGCACCAGAAGATGCCGTACTTGTGGGCGGAGCTGACGAGGATGTCGTTGAGGCCGTCGCCGTTGACGTCGAAGACGATCAGGTTGGAGGCGTGCCCGAGCGCGCGCCCGCCGTCGGAGAAGCCGATGTCGTAGGGATGGCGCTTCCAGCCGCCGTCCGCCGTCTGCTCGTACCAGGCATTCGGCGTGAGGACGTCGTTGCGGCCGTCGTCGTTGAGGTCGCCGCAGCCGCGCCCCATGTCGCAGCGGTCGGCCGAGACCGTGTCGCGGGCGAAGTGGCCGCCGAGCGTGCCGCCCTTCCCGAGCCGGTAGAGGCACGTGTGCGTCGTGTCGGGCAGGAGGTCGGTGGCCTTGCCGTCGCCGTCGAGGTCGACGAGGAGGCCCGTCTCGATGTTGCCGGTCTGCTCGATCACGTGTTTCGGCCACAGACCCGTCTGCGGCAGCACGTTCCTGAACCACCACGTCTCCTTCGTGAACCAGTTGCCGCTCACGACGTCGAGCCGGCCGTCGGCGTCGACGTCGAGGGGCAGGTTCATGAAGTCGTGGGCGTAGCCCTTGCCGTTCTCCTTGACGTCCGTCTGCACGTCGCGGATCTTCTGCGGACGGAACTCGGGCGCGAGGTAGAGGAAGGGCCCCGCCACCACGTCCGGCTTGCCGTCGCCGTTGAAGTCCGCCACGCCGCACGCCTCCGTGCGGCAGTTGCCGATGCGCCGCGCCTTGAACTGCACGCCGCCCGCGCGCCGTGCGATCTTCGCCACGGCCTTGCGCGCCTCCCGGCGCTCCTTCCCGTCCGCCGCCTTCATCGCGGCGGCCAGGACGGCGGCCTGCTCGGCGTAGCGCCCCTGCTGCCCGAGGAGGCGGAACGCCTGCACGCGCACCGCCCCGTCCGCATGCGACAGGAACGGCACGATCGCCGGCGCGTGGCCGAGCGCGTTGCGGACGGCGAG
>ERZ1034962.160-NODE-160-length-39740-cov-6.260249_pt1 | contig 39740 bp, 66 predicted proteins | sample MGYA00520696_ERZ1034962 | MGnify/ENA primary metagenome ERZ1034962 (study PRJEB33766, sample SAMN09781770) | gut metagenome | biome: gut microbiome | host: Homo sapiens | place: Madagascar | study: EMG produced TPA metagenomics assembly of the PRJNA485056 data set...
AAGCGGCGGGCGAAATCACTCGCTCCGTCGACTGGCAGATCTACCGCGCGTCTGAACTCGGCAAGGCGATCGACGAAATCAAAAAAGAGATCGCCGGGACGCTCGACGGCGGCGACGAGGAGGTAAATAAGCTCTTCGACGAAGCCGCCAAAACGAGCTGGGCGCGCGACAAAAAGCTCTACAAAGCGGTCGGTCAGACTCCGGTCGCCTACAAGGACAACGAGCCGTTAAAACAGCTCGTCGCGGCGGTCAAGGCTCAGACCTCGGACGAACTCCGGAACATCACCGGAACGCTCGGCGTCGCCACCGCGAACAAGGGCAGAATCAAGACGGTCAGCCTGACTGAGTACTTCACCGACACGCTCGATAACGCCGCGCTTGACATCTCGTCGGGCGCGTTCGACTACAACACGGTGCTCAAACGCACGGTCACGGAGCTTGTCAATTCGGGCATCAGGACGATCAATTACGACTCGGTATCGAAGCGTCCGACGACGGCGAGAGTCGACGTAGCGGCGCGCAGGGCGGTCATGACGGGCGTCAATCAGCTCACCGCGAAGATCAGCGAGGACAACGCGAAAACGCTCGGGACGGATATGTACGAGGTTTCGGCGCATTCCTGCTGCCGTCCGGAGCACGTTGAGTGGCAGGGCGGATGGTACACGATGGCGCAGCTGAAATCGGTCTGCGGCTACGGAAAGGTCGACGGACTCAAAGGCGCGAACTGCGGACACAGCTTTGACCCTGTGATTCCGGGCGTTTCAGAGCCGTCCTACACGCCCGAGGAGCTTCGGAAAATGCGCGCCGAGGAGTCAAAGAAGCACGAGTACAACGGCAAGGAATACACGAAGTACGAGGCGTCACAGCGTCAGCGGCGGCTTGAACGGACGATAGCGGCAAGGCGTCACGCGGTCGAGCTTCTCGAAGAAGGCGGCGCGGACGAGAAGACGATCCAGAACGCGAGAGCGTCGTTTCAGGCTGTCTCGCAGGAGTACACGAGGTTCTCGAAGGCAATGGGGCTTCCACAGCAGCGCGAGCGCGTCGGGTTGGCTCTCGCGGGGATGAAATACGACGTGCCGACCGCGCCGAAGCCGGTGAAGACGAACACACAAACTGTGGAAATACCTCTTGACAAATCCGAAAAAAGTGGTATAATTAAAATAGGCATTGACGATTTTCCGGATTACCTGAAGGACAAAAAGGAATCAGGCAACACCGGAAAGCTCATTGAGTTTGTCAACAGCCGTGAAGGCGCTGACCCGAACGTCGTTAAACTTTATTCGAAAATGGGCAAGATGGAAAGCCTCGCGTCGAACGACATTCCGATAAAAGTTTCTCACGGCTCGGATAACGCGGTTCATACCACGAGCCAAGGCGGGAAAATCATCAGCGTCGAATTGACTATACCGAAGATCGACGACGCCGATCCGACAGGGCAGATCGTTACCACGCTGCATGAGGAAATGCACATGATTGACTTTTTCAACAGAAGTGACGTTGAGAAGTATGCCGGATGGTTCAGCGGCAGGAGCGAGAAGCTGAAGAAAATTTTCCAGAATGATGATACTGAGATCGGCGATGATGTCAAAAAACTGTTCAAGGCGTTTCACGACGAGTGCGATAAGATCAAAAAAGAACTCAATGACGAGTTCAAGGCGACGACAGATCAGCTGTATAAAAAATACACTGACGGTGAAATAACATTTAAGGAGTACAAGAAAACATTCACAAAACTGCAAAAAGAGATGGTTGTCCATCGTAAAAGTGAGTATCGTAACGCTCTCGGTGGCGGTGTAAACTCGCTTGAAGATATTTACAGCGCACTATCAGGTGGTCAATTGGACAACGCAGGCGAAATCAGATTCGGTCATAGCAAAGATTATTATCAGAACAGAGAGTCGCGTATTAAGGAAACGTTTGCGCAGTTCGGCGTGTTGTCTATTATGCGTCCCGATCTTATTAAAATACTCAGAAAAGACAAGCCCGATCTCGTCGACGCACTTGACGACGTGGTAAAGGAATTGCTTAAGAAGGTTGGTGATTAAATGTGGAGAAATTAACCGAGAAAGAAAAAAAGATGTGGAAGATATGGCATCTTTTGGTGGAAGTTGACGACCCTATGTTTTCGAGTTTCTTCGATAGCGACAGTGAGGAAATGCTCGACGAGAAGATCGCTGTTCTGACCGCGCGTGCGGAAGGAAAGCCGCCTCGCGATATTCCGGACTATTACAAGGTACTTGAAAAGCTCCCCACTGACCCGGATGATATGTGGGATTTGTAAAGGAGTATATCATGGACGAGCAAAATGAAAGCAAAATAACACGCGACGATTTTAACGCCATACTCTATCAAGTCATCGTCGCAGAGGTTACCAGGCTAAGAACGGCGCATAGCCGCAAGGAACGCGATAGCATCAGAGAGTTTTTGCTGAAGGTGTTTGGCGTATCTCGCAACTATTAGTGGTTAGCGTTAAAACATTTTAACGCTGAAACTTAACACTGACTCAGCATTAACTTGCGTTAAACTTAAGTTTATCCGCAAGTTATAAGCAAGTTGCCAGCAAGTTACAACTCAATAACTACAGCATCACGTATTCCGTGGTGCTGTTTTTATATCATTTCCCCCGCCGGAGGGTATCCGGCTGACTTTCAGCCGCGGTCGGAGCGGGATATAAGCCACGAAGAAAGGAAGCACGCACATGAAAAACATCGAAACGATTCTCTCGGAACTCGGAATTCAGATTCCGGCGGACAAGAAGGACGCTTTCACGGCTCAGTTCGGCGAGAACTACAAGACCGCCGAGGAGACGAACCGTCTCAGAACGGCTCGCGACGATCTCAAAGCACAGCTGGACGGCGCGAAAGAGCAGCTTAAATCCTTCGAGGGCGTCGACGTCTCCGACCTCAAGTCGCAGATCGCGAAGCTCAACGGCGATCTGACCGCGAAGGATAACGAGTACAAAGCGAAGCTCGCCGATATGGAATTCTCGGCGGTGCTTGACAGCGCGATCTCGTCGTCCGGCGCGAAGAACGCGAAGGCGGTCAAGGCTCTGCTCGACGTCGACAAGCTCAGAGCGTCGACCAACCGCGACGCTGACATAAAGTCCGCGCTCGAAGCCTGCAAGACTGACAACGACTATCTCTTCACGTCGGATGAACCCGTGAAGAATCCGGTCGCTCCGACAGGATCAACGAACAACGCCGACCCGCTCGCCGCGGTACGCGCCGCGATGGGTCTCGAACCGAAAAAGTAACAGAAAGGATTAAAAAGTATGGCAAACAATATCGAACTCTTCAAGAAATACGTCCCCCTCCTTGACGAGGTTTATAAGCTCTCGTCGCTCACCGCCGATCTCGACGGCGCGCCTGAGCTCGCTCGTCAGGGCAACAACGTCAACGAGCTGATCATCCCGAAGATCAGCATGGACGGACTCGCGAACTACTCGCGTAACGGCGGTTATGTCGACGGCAACGTCACGCTGACCAACGAGACGGTCAAGTGCAACTTCGACCGCGGCAGAAAGTTCGCCGTCGACACGCTCGACAACGCCGAGACCGCCGGAATCGCGTTCGGCTCGCTCGCGTCCGAGTTCATCCGGACGAAGGTTGTTCCCGAGCTTGACGCGTTCAGATTCGCGACCTACGCGTCGATTTCCGGCATCGGCACGGTTGACGCGGCGGCTCTCTCGACCGGAGCGAACGTCATTACCGCGCTCAGAGCGGCGGTGAACGCCATGGATGAGGCGGAGGTTCCCTCTACCGAGCGTTATCTTTACATCACGCCGACTCTTCTCGGACTCGTCAAGGATCTCGACACCACCAAGTCGAAGGAAGTTCTCGACGGCTTCGCGAAGGTTGTCAAAGTCCCTCAGACTCGCTTCTACACCGCGATTAAACAGCTCTCCGGTAAGGTCGAACCCGTTTCCGGCGGAAGCACGACCGACGACCAGACCGCGGGCGGCTTCACGAAGGCCGACAGCGCGAAGAACATCAACTTCATGATCATCCACAAGCCCGCGATCATCCAGTACCAGAAGCACGTCGCGCCGAAGGTCATCACCCCCGAGCAGAACCAGCACGCCGACGCGTGGGAGTTCGGATACCGCACGGTCGGTATCGCCGAGGCCTACGAGAACAAGGTCGCCGGAATCTACCTCCACAAAGCGGCGTCGTAATGGACTACACGTACTACTTGAACGAATACCTCGCCGGGAAGTCCCCGCTCATCCCGGCCGGGGATTTCCCGTTCTACTCCCGCGCGGCCGGAAAGCGGTTAGCGCGATATATCGGCGAAGTCCCCGACACGGACGACGCGAAGCTCTGCCAGTGCGAGCTGGCGGAGCTTATTTATTCAGACGCTCAGACCGGGCGGGCGATTACGTCAGAGCATACGGGGGATTTATCGGTGACGTACGAATCATCCGAAGCCCGCGCGAAGTCGCTTGCGGCGGCGGTCAGGGAATGTGTCTACCGATGGTTTGCCGACTCGGGGCTTCTATATCGGGGGTGCTGATATGCTGACGAATTCAAGCTGTACGGTCTACCGCGAGAAGACTTTCGAGCGCGTTTTCATCCCGGCTTGCTTCTGGAAGGACTCGCGCGGGAAGGCTCTTGTCAAGGGCGGAATGACCGAGGACGCGGCGGTAACCGTTTACATCCCCGAAAACTACGCCGCGCTCGCGCCGAAACCGCGTGACATCATTGTCCGCGGGAACTGCTCGTTCACCTTCGACACGACGAGCGAGAAGACGGTTTCGGACGGCGTGAGGGCTCTCAGAGCGTCTGACCCGGTGACGGTGAGGACGGTCGAAGACAAGCTTTACGGCACGTTCTGCCGCCACGTGAAGGTGGTGGCGTTATGAATCAGCCGAAGGACCATGTAGACGGCGGGTTCAGGTTCCTCTGGAATCCGGTCTTCGCGAAGGCGACGAACGAGAATCTGCGGAAGGCGCAATGTTTCGTCGACAAAGAATGTATTGACAAAATGACACGTTATACGCCGCGCAGGGACGGCTATCTGTCGCTTGACGCGGCTCGGCTCGGCACAAAGATAGGTTCGGGTCTGATCGTCTACAACGCGCCATACGCGCGCTACCAGTACTACGGCGAGGTTTACGGTCCGAATATCCCGATTTACAAGGACGGCGAGCTTATGGGCTGGCGTTCCCCGCCGAAGAAATCCCCGACCGGGCGCGAGCTTGAATACTCGACCGCGAAGCACCCCGACGCGCAGAAGCTCTGGTTCGAGAAAATGAAGGAAGTCAAGGGCGAGGCGATCAGGCGCGGGGCTGAGAAAATCGCCGGAGGTGGATAATGAACATCATCGAAGCGGTGCGGAAGCTCCTTTCGGAGTTTCCGAGGATTAATGAGATTTCCGGGACAGTGCATATAGACTTCGCCGACTCAGAGCCGGACAGCTATTCATTGTCGTCAGTCGGCGACGAGCTTCTCCGTGAGGACATTCTCGGGAATCCGATAAGACAGCACACATTCTATTTTTACAGCGTCTGGCAGTCGTTTAACGACTTCGACAGGCTGAACAATTCCGGCGCGCTTCTGGAGCTTGCCGACTGGCTCGCCCGGCATGGGCGCGGGCTTGAAATCACCGCTGACATTGACGGCAGGGAGTATCCCGGCGAGGTGAGAAAGATCACCGCGGCGAATGGAATGCTCTTCGAGATTCCGCCCGAGCTGAACGGCGGAGTAAGGTATCAGCTCCAGATAATCGCCGAGTACAAAATCAATACGGAGGATTAAAAAATGCCAAAGATCGAAAGAAAATTTCTCGCTCACTACCTGAACGCGACGCCGGGCGGAGAGTCGGCGACCTATGAAAGACTCGGCTCTGACCTTGAGGAGTTCAACGTCGAGCTCGGCGCGGAGGTCGAGACCAAAAAGAACATTCTCGGCGAGACGTCGGTAAACCTCAGCTCGTATGAGGCATCAGCTTCGGTCGAACCCTTCTACGCCGACAAGGCATCGAAGCTCGCGACCTTCCTTCAGGACATCATCGACAACCGGAAGGTTCTCGACGACGCGAAGACCGACTATGTGGAGGTTCACACATGGGAGGAAGCGGTCTCGGGCAAGTACACGGCTTACAAGGAGTCGGCGGTCGTCGAGGTGGCATCATACGGCGGTGACTACAATGGCTATCAGATTCCGTTCAACCTGCATTTCTGCGGTGACCGCGTGAAAGGCAAGTTCGACCCGACGACCAAGACCTTCACCGCCGACGCGGCATGAGGTGACACATGAACAGTCTGAACTTTGATTCCGGCGTAAAGGAATACGCGATAAACGACGATCCGAACCGTATAATCCGTGTGAATCCGTCGGATTTCGGCATCGTCGCCCGGGCACAGAAGGCGAAGGAAGCTCTCGAAAAGCTTCACATCGACCCCGGAGAGGAGCATCTGAGTGAAGCTCTCGGCGCCATGGACAGGGCGGTTCGCGAGCAGATCGACGCGATATTCGGCGAAGGGACTTCGCAGACCGCTTTCGGCGACGTCAACTGCACGTCGCTCGCGAACGGAAACCCGATCTTCCTCAATTTCCTGAACGCGATCATCCCCGAGGTCGAGAGAGTCGTTGAGGAAGAGAAAAAGAAGTCTGACGCGAAGATACAGAAGTACACTTCGCGTGTGAAATGATCGGGCTTCCGGAGACTCTGACGGTCGCGGGTCGGGAATATCCGATCCGCGCCGATTTCCGCGACGTCATAAACATCCTGACGGCGTTCAATGACCCCGATCTGAGCGAGTACGAAAAGGCTTGCGTCTGCCTTGAATGCCTTTACAAGAGCGTCCCCGACGACGCCGAGGAGGCACTAAAACAAGCTGCGTGGTTCATTGACGGCGGTGAGCCGGTCGCCGAATCAAAGCTCCGGCTCATGGACTGGGAGCAGGACGAGAAGATGATCATAGCGTCGGTCAACCGCGTCGCGGGGTGCGAAATCCGCGCGGTCGAATTCCTGCACTGGTGGACGTTCCTCGGGTATTTCTACGAGATCGGCGAGGGGCGGTTTTCGATGATCGTCGGACTCCGCGCGAAGCTTGCGAAGGGAAAACAGCTCACAAAGGACGAGCGCGAGTTCGTCCGGGACAATCAGGACGTCGTGAAGCTGAAAACCCGGCTTTCGGCAGAGGAGGAACGGGAGCTTGAACGGCTCAGGAAGATTTTTAACTGAAAGGAGGCGGCGGAATGGTTGACGGGTCACTTAAATTCGATACCAAAGTCGATTCGAAGGGCTTTGATAAAGGCGTAAAGACAATCAACTCGTCGGTCGCGTCGTTCGCCGACAAGCTCGGCGGGCTGAAAACAAAGATGCTGGCGGCGTTCTCGATAACCGCGCTCGTCGCGTTCACGAAAAAAGCCACCGAGACCGCCGCGTCGGTCAACGCCGCGAACTCGGCAATGAGTCAGACCTTCGGCGCGCTCGAATCGGCGGCAACGGCGGCGATAAACCGCGTCGCGGACGAGAGCGGCATTCTCGACACGCGACTGCGCTCGACCGCGACCGGAATCTACGCCTTCGCGAAGACTTCCGGAATGGATTCCGCGGCGGCTCTCGGGATGATGGAGGAGGCGTTGCAAGTCGCGGCAGACAGCGCGGCGTATTATGACAGGTCACTCGAAGACACATCAGAGACGCTGAAATCCTTCCTGAAAGGCAACTACGCGAACGACGCCGCTTTAGGGCTTTCCGCGACCGAGTACACACGAAACGCCGCGGCGATGAAGCTGTACGGCAAGAGCTTCCAGAACCTCTCCGAGGCTCAGAAGCAGCTCACACTCCTCCAGATGGTCAAGGACGCGAACGACCTATCTGGCGCGACCGGACAGGCGGCACGCGAGGCCGACGGATGGGAGAACGTCATAGGCAACCTGAAAGAGGCGTGGAAACAGCTGATCGTGGTCATCGGTCAGCCGACCTTAAAGCTAGCGATTCCGGTTATTCAGTCGATGACGGCGGCACTCCAGAGACTGACCGATTACGCAAACGCCGCGTGGCAGGCGCTTTCGAAGGTCTTTGGCTGGGAGCAGGTCGACGCGATTTCAGCCGCGACCGACTCTGAGAAGGAGCTTACGAAGGCGGTTGAAGCCACCACGGAGGCGCAGGAAGGCGCGCTGGCGGGGTTTGACGAGATTCAGGTACTGACGGACAAGTCGGCGGGCAACGCGTCGGCTGACTCGGCCGTGAAGGCCGTCGAAGCCCTCGCCGGGACCGATCAGGCGTCCGGCGGCGTTCTGACCCCGGCCATCGACACGTCGAAGCTCGAAGAAGGCATCACGTGGATAAGGTCGACGTTTGAGTCGCTCGCGTCGTGGTTCGACTCGGCGGTGAAGCCGATTTTCTCCGGAATGTTTTCTGACATGGCGGCGGCGGCCGAGCCGATTCGCGAGTGGTTCGAGAACGATTTTCCGGGCTTTGCCGAGACGGCGGAGTCGGCGTTCTCGTCCGCTCTGTCCGGTGTCTCGGGGACGGTCAGCGTCATTTTGTCTGATCTGTGGACGATTCTGACGTCCTTCGCGTCGACCTTCTCGTCGGCGATTTTCCCGGTATTCGCGTCGCTCAGTGCTGAGCTTATAAAGACGTTTTCGGCCGTTTTCAGCGTCCTTCAGGGACTCTTCGGGCGGGTCTGGAAGGAGGGAATTCTTCCATTCCTACAGAACCTTTCGAAGTACTGGAACGACGTCTGGCAGTCGCTGAAAGCGGTCTGGGACGCACACGGACAGCCGATATTCGACGGCATCCGGACGGCGGTTCAGAAGGTCGGCGAATTCTTAAAAAACACATGGGAGACGCTCATCAAGCCGGTCTGGGATCAGTTCATGGCGAACGTCGACTGGCTCTGGACAAATCACCTGAAGCCGCTCTGGGATCGGATTCTTGAATTCGTCGCGTCGCTCGTCGAGAACACGCTGAAAATCTTCAACGAGGTCATCATGCCGATTGTCGAGAAGGTCGCGGATTATCTCTACCCGCAGATCGTCTTCGTCGTGAACCTGATTCAGAACATCGTCGCGGTCGCGGCCGGGGTCATCGCCGACATCATAAACTCGATCATTCAGGTACTTGAAGGCGTCATTGATTTCCTGACCGGGGTCTTCACGCTGAACTGGGAACAGGCGTTCGAAGGGCTCAAAAAGATCACACATGGCTTCCTGAATGGCTTCATAGGGCTTGCGGAAGGCGCGGTGAATCTGATCATCAGCCTTGTCAACGGACTTGTCAAGGCGGTCTGCGCCGGAATAAACGCCGTTATCGACGCGCTGAACAGCCTTTTGAGCTTCGATATTCCCGACTGGGTGCCGATCTGGGGCGGCAAGAGCTGGTCGATTAATCTCGCGAATGTCACAGCTCCGCAGATTCCGAAGCTGACAATCCCTCGTCTCGCCACCGGCACGGTCATTCCGCCGAACAAGGAATTCTTAGCCGTCCTCGGCGACCAAAAGCAGGGGACGAACATCGAAGCTCCGCTCGAAACGATCAAGCAGGCTTTCCGCGAAGCTCTCGCCGAGTCGGGCGGCTCGTCGCGTCAGACGACCGTCGTTCTGCAAGTCGGCCGGCGCGAGCTCGGTCGGACTATTGTCGAACTCGGACGCGAAGAGGAACAGCGAGTCGGAATGAGGATACGCACATGAACTATTTTGAAATCGAAAACACGGCATATGACGCGAACGTCGTTGAGTTTTCAGAAAACTTCAACATTCTCTACACGTCGAACACAAAGCGCACGCTCGCGAATGGGCATATGTTCTTAGACCCTATCGGCACGTTCATCGGGCATTCGATAACCTTCGCGCCAATGAACGACCGCGCGGCGTTTGACGCGCTGTGGAACTTCTTCAAGATTCCCCGGCGCGAGGGCTTCCATGTCAAGCTCGCCGACAATCAGGGCGTCATAGAATACGACGCCTACACGTCAAACGGCGCGCGCAAGGGCTCGCGCATCATTAACGGCGTCGTTTACTGGGAGACGTTCGAGGTGAACATCATCCCGATCGACGCGCAGGTGACGCCATGATTAAAATTATCTACAAGGACATCGCGGTCGACTCGAAGACGTCTTTCACACCTGCTGCGAGTGAGAGCGCGAGCGTTTCGCGGGTCGCCGATCTGAATCACGACTATGATTTCGAGAGCTTCGGAACCTGCGAGCTGAATCAGTTTCTGCTTGACGGCGGTCAGAACGTCCTTCCCGACGATCTGACGAATGTCCCCCTCGGACTGTGGTCGAATCAGCTCTCGGACGACGACGGCACGTTCGCGACGCCGATTACGCTCACGCTGACCGCGTCGGGGCTTTACTCGTCGCAGGGGATCACGCTGACCTTCGACCCCGACGTCGGAGTCTTCGCGACCGCGGTCAATATCAAGTGGTACAACGGCGCGACGCTTCTTTACGATGTCGATTTCACGCCTGACAGCTCGAATTATTTCTGCTCGAAGAAGGTCGACAACTACAACAAAGTCGTCCTGACCTTCACGGCGATAAACTTCCCGCACTGCCGGTTGAAGCTCCGCGCGCTCGACCACGGAATCATCCGCACCTTCGCCGGGCGGACTCTGACCGACGTCTCGGTCATTCAGGAATGCTCCCCGGTCAGCGACGAGATCGCGATCGACACGATGGACTTCACGCTGATCGGCGACGAGGACGTAAATTATGTGTTCCGGTCAAAACAGCCGCTGACGCTCTACACCGACGCCGATCTGCTCGGAGTCTTTTTCGTGAAAAGCTACGAACGGACGGCCGATCGGATTTATTCGGTCGCGTCTGAGGACTATATGGGGCTTCTGGAGAACGTTATTTTCTCAGGCGGCATTTACACGTCGGCGAACGCCGCGGAGCTTCTGGCGGCTGTATTCGCGTCTGCGAACGTGCCTTACAACATCTCGGGAATAGCCGGGAAGACGGTCACGGGCTGGCTTCCGGTCTGCACCTGCCGCGAGACGGTGCGGCAGATCTGCTTTGCCATCGGCGCGGCGGTCAGTACGGCGGGGAGCGATAAGGTCCGCGTTTTCGTCCCGTCCGACGAGATCGTGCGGAAGTTCACACTCGCCGACACGATGCAGGGTCAGACTCTGACCGACCGCGACACGAAGCTCACCGAACTCCGGCTGACGCTCCACAACTACGCGCAGACAAGCGAGTCGGCAGAGCTCTACAAGGCCGCCGACTCGGGAACCGGATCGAATATCTACGTCGATTTCTCCGAGCCGATGTACGGACTGACCATCACGAACGGCTCGATAACCTCATCTGGCGCGAATTTCGCGGTCATCACGGCGAACAGCGGGTGCGTTCTCAGCGGCAAGAAGTACCGAGATCTGACGTCGGTCGTCTCGAAGACGAACCCGCTGACGAATGTAGGCGACCCGGCGAACATCGTCGAGGTCAAGGACATGACACTCGTTGGCGCGGCGAACGGTCAGACACTGCTGTCGAGTCTGTGGGAGTACTACGTAAAGTGCGGCACGATCACGTCAGAGCTTGTCATGAACGGCGAGCGACCGGGCGATATGGTGACGCTGACGACCGAGTATTCGGGCGATATTGACGCGCGGATCGAGTCGGAGCGGTACAATCTTTACGGCGGCGCGATCGTCGCGGAGGTGACGGCAAGATGAATTTAATCTACGACAGAACGGCAGAAGACGTCCTGACAGCACAAAAACAGCGCGGGAAAGTACTGACGCCGCTTAAGGGCTGCTATAACGCGGTCGACCTGAACCGCGTCGCCGCGGCGGTGACTGAGATCGCGGCGGAGCTGAATTCGGCGGGCTACGCGGTGACGGTGAACCCGAGGACATACGCCGAATCGGACATAATCCGGCGTTCGGATTTCGCGGCATACCTCGCAAATGTCCAGACCCTCCGCGACGCCATCGCCGTCCGTGCCTCAACGCCGGAGCTGCCCGCGGCGGACGCGAAGCTCGACCATGTCGGCGCGAACAACATCGAGAAGATTCTCGCCGATCTCGACGAGCTTATCGACTGGATGACGTACAGTCAGAAATACTGCGGCACTTTCGCCGCCGGGCAGACAATATTACCACGAAAGGGATGATTTAATGGCGGTTTACCAAGCGCCGGACATACGCGACCGGATCGCGGTCGGGGACGATCTTTACCAGATTGCCGACTCCGGCGGAAAGAAGAAGCTGACGCCTGACCCGACTGAGGTCACCGAGCCGGGGACGCCGATCAATAAGGCGCTTTTGCAGCCGATGGCGGATGCTATCGAGAGAATGGACGCGGCGGCAGTGCCATACACGCTTTATTACTGGCGGCGCAGACCGACCGCGAACAGCTACGTCGAGGGACGACAGACGGCGTATTCGGCGGGCGTCGGGTACAATCATACATCAAACAGTAAGGACTACTACTATCTTGATGCGAAACGGTATGTGAAATACAGCGGCGAAGAAGAAGGCACCAATTATTTCGCGACATTAAAATACGCCTCGAGCATCACGATCAATCAGTCAACCGGCGCGATCTCGCTGAACAATCCGGCGACGTATACCTTCACAAGCGGCGACAATGTTTTTGAGTCGGCGACCTATGGACGATTCCAGGGAAAATACGTTCAAGGTTTCCTGGGCATAGAAAACAAAACCTTTTACATTCCCACGAGTGCTTATATGACCGGTCACAACTGGGAGAACAGCGGCGGCGATAGCTGGAACGAGGAGGGATACGAAGTTACCTCGGACATGGGCGACACGCTTATGCCGATGCTGATAAGCAGCGTGAAAACTTCGGTCACCGGCGCATGGGAGACGATCTCGGCGGACGCATCGGACGCTTATCCGCACTCCGGCATACAGGACGGCTACGAGTGGGTCTACTGCGGAAGAATTTCGGACTTCGCCCCCGGACTCTATCCGTTGAGGATAAACAGCATCAGCATCACGTCCGCGAGCTGGAACAACAATACTTACACGCTGCAAATGCCGTGCACGCGCTATTTTCTGTGGAGCAACGAGGGCGTGTCGCTGTTGGTTGACAACGGCAAAGCTTACGGATCGTACACCGAATACAAGTCGTATAGCTACGATCAGCAGACGAACTTCTGCGGAGCGGCTGACAGCATCGATGTAGGCGACCACAGGGGTGAATCCAGGGCATACAGTCTGAGCTTCACCGCATCGGGCTTTATCGTCACGGCAGGGCGCTCGACTTCGCTTACACTATTTTACCTGCCATTGCCATGAGGTGAATTATGACTTATGCACTCTGGGACAAACAGTCCCCAATCTACGATATCACCGCCGAGCAGGCGATGATAAACAATCCGCTGTACGGCACGGAAAACAGCTATCTGTTTTACCGCGACGACGGCAGTATCTATGACATACTGCCGATCTCAATGCTGAGAACACTGACCGGAAAGGGCGCGACCGCGGCTGACGCGGAGGTCTGCGAAGCTTACATCGCGAAGCTAACCGAGCCCACACCAGAGCCGCAGCCGTCCGGAGACCTGACCGCGCTGTCCGCCAAGGTCGCGAACCTCGAGGAGCAGCTCGCGACGATCGAAGCCGTCAACAAAACATTGTTAGGAGTTGAATGAAATGGACGAAAAACTGATCGCAAAGGCGCGGGAGCTCCGCGCGATCCTTGAAAAGGCGATGACCATTGCGTCGGGTCTGACCGACGCGGAGGCGGTCGCCGCGACCTGCCTGTATCCAAAGTGGAACGGGAACGGCGTCGCGTATGTCAAGGGGCAGCGGGTACAGGATGACGGGGTGCTTTACACCGTACTCCAAAACCACACCTCTCAGGCGGGATGGAAGCCGGCCGCTGCGCCATCGCTCTTCGCGAAAGTGCTGATTCCTGACCCGTCGGTCGTCCCCGAGTGGGAGCAGCCCGATTCAACGAATCCTTACATGAAGGGCGACAAGGTAAAGCATAACGGCAAGACCTGGGTGTCGCTTATCGACAACAACGTCTGGGAGCCGGGTGCGACCGGAACCGCCGCACTGTGGCAGGAGGTGACCGAATGATAGCTGAGAAAATCATATCATGGGCGATTCCGTTTATCTGTGGCGGTGTAATCACCGGGCTGATCGCCTATGTCAAGACATTGAGACGACGGAACGACGCGATGCAAGAAGGTGTACAGTGCCTGCTCCGCGCCGAGGTCATCCGGAATCATGACAAGTACGTGCTGGACAAGAACTACTGCCCGATCTACGCGAAGGAAGCTTTGAAGCGAGCCTATCACGCATACCACGAGTTGCACGGGAACGACGTCGCGACCGGGCTGTACAACGAGGTGATGGCACTGCCGACGGAGGCGAGAGAGAATGATCAGAATCGTACCTGACAAAGAGGGACGGCTGACGCAGTGGGACAAAGACCGGAAGGTCATCGTCACCGGCTTTGAGGGCGGCGCGGAGGTGCACTTCGCGTCGCCGGGCGATGACCACGGCGCATATGTCGTCGAGCTGACGGACGGTGAGGCGACTGTCCCGAATATCCTGCTGACGATGGCGGGGGTTATCAACGTTTATGTCTACCCTGCCGACCGGACTGTCTTCGCGGCTGCGCTGCCGGTCATGGCGCGTGAGAAGCCGGACGACTACATCTATACCGAAACCGAGGTACTGAGCTACAAGACGCTCGGCGAAAAGATCGGCGACCTTGCGAAACTTACGACTACCGCGAGGGAGAATCTGGTCGCGGCGATCAATGAGGCGGCGACGAAGGGCACTGCGTCGGTTTACATGCGAGTCGCGGACGGGTTTATCGAGTACTCCGGCGACGGCGCGACCTGGGAGAAGCTGATCGCGGTCGATGAGCTGAAAGGGCCGAAGGGAGACAAGGGAGACAAGGGAGACACCGGAGCGCAGGGTCCGCAGGGCGAGAAAGGTGAGCCCGGCTCGGACGCGACTGTCGACATTGTGTCGCCCTCGGCGGCGTCGACGGATAGTCAGGCGGCGAGCGCAAAAGCCGTCTGGGACATGCTCGGCGACGTCAAATCGCTGATAGATGGGATGTGATTAAATGGCGAGAAACTCTGAGAATATTGCCGGGGCGATCTCGGCGGTGAACAATATTGTAAGCGCACAGACCGAAGCACTTGCGCAGATCAAAAAAAATCTGGCAAAAAAGGCGGCTGGGGCGACTGACATCTCCCTCGGCATCACATCAGCCGCAGTCGGCGACATCGTGAAGGTCAAGGCGGTGGACGCGAGTGGGAAACCGACGGAGTGGGAAACGGCAGGAGGCGCAGATATATGGGAAACCATAGCCGATTACACCGCTGCGGAAAGTGCATCGTGGATAAACATCAACAAAGATACTGGCGGGAATTCTTTTTCACTGAGAAAGGTCAAAGTTGAAATAGCACTGCCGAAAGAGACAGGGAGTGGCTTGTGGTATTTATATTTGTCTCCCAATACGCAGTTTTACGGAACGATGAATATTGACTCGGCAGGAAGCGGCACAGACGGCACAATGATACAATGTGAAGCCGAGGCGGACGATATTATCACACTTGCTATCAAGAAAGTAAAATATGGGTCAAATGATCTGATTCGCTTGGAGAGATCAGCCGATTATACTACAATAACTGCGGTTCGTCTTGGTAACTGGAGTGATTTAACATTCCCGGCGGGTACAAAAGTGCTTGTGAAAGGAGTGCGAACATGAAGATTTTCGAGAACGGCGTAGTCCGTGACCTAACCCCCGAGGAAATCGCGGCACTTGAGGCTCAGGCGACCGAACAGCCCGAGCCCGCACCAACTCCCGAGGAAGAAATCGCGGCACTCAAGGCGCAGCTGACCGCGCTTGAAACGATACTTTTGGGAGGTGAAACGAATGGCTGATACGGAAACGAAGACCCCGCTTGAAGCGAACGGGGACACGATAGCGGAGATAAAGACGATGGTGGACGAGCTGCCGGAGGCGGGCGGCGGCACTGGCATAGATGTAACCGGAAAAGTCGGGGACGGTATTTTGATCAAAGCAGTGGATGCTGACGGCAAGCCGACGGAGTGGGAAAGCGTGAAACTGGCGAAGTCGGACGGCACGAACCTGAGCAACGCGAAAGCATGGCTCGAGAATTTAGGCGCACTGCCCGGAAAAAAAATCTACTGCAAAGATTCAGACGGGAAAATCTTAGCGTACATGGACAAGGAATGCACGCAGGAGGCAAACTACACTGCGGCGATGGCCCTTGCCGACTATGGAAACTCGCTGCTGATTTACGGCAACAAAACCTATCAATGCACAGGCTTTGAGTCGTCCGCAAGTGCTCCGGGCGCGCTTGCTGTGGCTGTTTATTTCAGGGCGGAGCTGACCAGCTCCGGCGCAGTCAAGACTGAGGTGGCGAAATTTAACCCCATGGATTACCTGGCGGGTACGATATCATCGCCAGTGACAATCACGGAATTGATCCCGGCAAGCGAAGCGCGGGTTGCGAGCGTGGAAGAGGACGCGAAGGTTGTACGAACGATTCTGCTCGGCGAGGAGGAAGAGACGAAATGAAAGGCATCGACGTGTCGACGCTGCAAGGCGTCATCGACTGGCAGACCGCCGGGGAAAGTATTGACTTCGCGATGATCAAGGCGACGCAGGGACGCGGCGAGGGCGCGGCGACGCGGCTGTTGTCGAAATTCACCGACTCGCGGTTCAAGCAGAACGTCACTGCCTGCACTGTCCCGCGCGGCGTGTACCACTATTTCACGGCGGCGACCAAAGCGAAGGCTTACGAGGAGGTCGACTATTTCTGCAAAACCATCGAGCCGTTCTCGGACTGCTTTTCGCTCTGGGCGGCGCTCGACGTGGAGAGCAAGTACCTGAAGGGACTCGGTAAGACCGAACTTACGGCGATTGTCCGGATCGCGCTTGACCGGATAAAGCTCCGCGGCTTTGTGCCGATGCTTTACACAAACCCGAACTTTCTGACCTACCGATTCGAGCCGCACGCCTTTGATGACATCGACATCTGGCTTGCGCACTGGGGCGTGAAAAATCCGCTGAACGTTCCCCGGCTGAAAATCTGGCAGTACGGCGCGGGGAGCTGTCCCGGGGTGAAGACGAAGGTCGACCTGAACGCCGGGTACTTTGATCAGCCGGTCAAGGCATACGCCCCCGGCGACAAGTACACGATCCAGCCCGGCGACCGCTACACGAACGGCAAGCCCGTGCCGTCGGCGTACTGGGGTCAGACTTACACGGTCTGGCAGGTCAAGCCCGGCGCGGTGCTGCTCAAAGAAATCGTCAGCTGGGTAGCTGTATGAAAAATGGAGGTGCAATATCAATGAAAGCAATGTTGTCTCAGCCGATGGCTGGCAAAACGGAACAGGAAATCAGGGAAACGCGTGAGAAGGCAATCATCGCCCTCGAAGAAATGGGCTACTCTGTAGTGAACACGCTTTTCACTGACGAGTGGTACAGCCCCGAGAAAATGCGGGAACGCGGAGTCGAACAGATACCGCTCTGTTTCCTCGCGAAATCGCTTGAGAACATGAGCCTTTGCCACGCGGCTTATTTCTGCAAGGGATGGGAGAACGCCCGCGGGTGCAGGATTGAGCACGAGGCGGCGAAGGCTTATGGGCTTGAAATACTTTACGAGGAGGATTAAGCATGGGAGACAAGGAATTTTTCGGACGGGCGAAAAAGCTCGTCGCCGATTACTTTAACGATCATGTCGAAGTGACTGATCATAAGCGCATTACCGAGGACGATGTGTTTATTGTGTGGGCTTGCAAGATACTGCAAAACAACAAAGCCCTTCTCAGTACGACTGTTTCAGACGGGATGTACTATGAGATCACCTATGACGGCGACAAGAAGAGATTTTACCTTGACGCCTACAAGAAGTGGGAAAACAAGGAAATTGAACTCTGAGATGAGGTACTTAAAGCGGCTGATACTCGCGGTGCTGGTCTATATGGCGGTTTATCTGCCTTTTATCGCCGTCCTGCAAGCCGCCACCGGGACTGACCTCACCGCCGCTTTTTCGGTCGGCGGGATCGTCGGGGCGGTCGAGCTTGCGCTGGGGAGCATCATTAAAATTACCGAAAACAAAGAGATAAGCAAGAAAGGATTTATCGAACATGAACAAGATGGATATAACACCGATTCTGAAGCTGGTGGTGGAGCTGATCTTCGCGGCAGTGACGATTTTCCAGATCCCGAAGATCAAGAAGCTGTTCGCGACAAAAGTCTCGGAGAGCGACCAGAAGAAACTGATCCGCTGGGCTGAAATCGCCGTACAGGCTGCGGAAGAGGCTGCGCGTTCCGGGCTGATCGACAAGAAAGCGAAGTACCAGTACGCGAAAAAATTCCTCGAGGCTCGCGGCGTGACCTTCGACGCCGACACGATGCAGGCTCTAATCGATTCCACCGTCTGGGAGCTGTTCAACCAGTTCAAGAAAAATTCCGAATCTGGCGCCGAAAGCGAGGCGTGAAATGAGAGCTGACGACGTGGCTGACCTCACGCGGTCCGAATGGACGCGAGTCATTGATGAGTGCATCCATGATCGGAAATGGCGGGATATTTTCAAAAGACGCTGGCTTGACGGGATCAAGTTTGAGCCCCTCGCGGAGGAGTTTGACCTGTCTGTCCGGCAGACGCAGCGGATTGTCAAGGCTTGCGAGCAGAAAATCAAAGCGCATATATAAATGTCATGAAACCGTCGCGAAAGCGGCGGTTTTTCTTCGTTCACTTTGCACAAAAATCATGCTATAATATATACGCCGGAGGGAACTCCGAGTATATAAAGGATGGTGAAACCATATGGCAGAATTCGCATCAAACGCAAAGGGCAACGCAGCTCTGACAACCGGAATCATCGGTACGGCGGGCGTCGGTCTGGGACTGCTTAACGGTGGTCTGGGAAACATTCTCGGCGGGCTGGGCGGCTGGAACACTCAGCGTCAGACCGCGACCGACACCGCGGCGATCATGGCGATGTCGGCACTCGCCGGACGAGCATCGGCTGATAATGGCTGCACGTGCAACGAGGATCACAAGGTCGACCGCTACGAAGCGGCTCAGGCAGCGAGAATCGCCGAGCTGGAGACCGAGGTAAAGCTTAGGGACGCGAACACGTACACGGATCAGAAAATGCTCGAAATGTATAAATATTTCGACGGCAAGATCGGCACGCTTGAATCCGCTGACGCGGCTCAGGCAGTCACTAATCAGCGCATCGCGGACAGCTTCGAGGCGGTGCACACCGACATCAACTGCGTCAAGAACGAGCTCTACGGCGCAATCCGCAACGAGGCAGAGAAACGCTGCTGCGGCGACAATTCGATCGTCACCTACGCGAACGCGACGTTCTACCCGAAGCAGGTCGCGGATGTCACGACCGGCACGGCGACCACCGCGCAGCCGACCTACAATCCAATCCCGAAGTGCGGGTGCGGCTGCGACTGCAACCGATAAGCTTCAAGGGGCGGCAATCGCCGCCCCCGTCTTTGAAAAAAGTGAGGTGTGCGTATGGTCAACTTAGCGCAGGTGCAGGCGGGTGTCGAGAAGTATCTCGAAACCGAAATTCTGTCGAAAATCCCCGACTGGCGGAAATGGGTTCTCGGCGCGGGCGCGTCGCGGATGCTCTCGCGGTCGACCGAAATTTTTAATCAACTAAAAACGAATCCTGCCGTCGCGGCGATGGGACTGATCGACGAGCAGGATCAGATCGACATTGACGCGATATACCGCGAGTTCTCGAAGCAGGCTCAGCGCGGGGCGATAACTTTCGACATCCCGCTGATGGGCGCGCTGACAGTGAACTCAGGCGACATTGACAGGCTCTACAACTATATAATCGGAGGATAAAGACATGAAAGACGAGATCATGAAGGGCATCGTGTGGATGACCACTGACGGCATCAAGGACGCCGACATGGCTTACGAGTATGCGGTCGACGCGAAGGAAGCCGGAAAGCCGGAGCTCGCGGCGATGTTTGTCGAAGACGCGAAATACCGGCTCGGCAAGGTCAAGGAGTGGTACGACCGCGCGATGAGTATGCACGGCGGGCAGCTCGACGCGGTCGCCGAAACGCTTTGCGAGCACTATCGCGAGTGGTATCGGGACGTGCTGGACAAGGTTATGAAATTTAAGGCTTAAGCCGGAGGAGCGGAGACGCTCCTTTTTTTACTCAAAGCGTGGGCGATCGAAAAACACTGATTTCCCCGCCGGGAAACTTTTGGGCAACTCAGGGCTAAAAAAGCATATATTTAAGTGTTAAATGATATATTGAAATATAAAATTTTATACCCGAAAACCCGCATGAATACAAGAAAAAACCGCTTATCGGCTTGATAAGCGGTTTTCCTGTTTGGTGCGGATAACAGGACTTGAACCTGTGCGAAAAGTCCGAAAAGTGCCGAAAATACGCTGATTTTATTTTTTCGTGGGCAACTTTTGGGCAACTCAGCGCAGAATTCCGTTATAATAGCTCGCCAGACGGTCGAACATTTCGTCCTTCTTGTCTGCCATGATGTGACCGTAGACACGGTTGACCATGTCCTCGGTTTCATGTCCGAGATAGTCCGCGATGTACTTGACCGGAATGCCGAGCATAATCATCACCGACGCAGCGTAATGCCGCAGCTCATGGAATGTGTAATGCTTGTCACAGACCGCTTTCAGGGCTTTCTGGTAGCGGTCGTAGATGTTGTTAGACTTCAGGTCGGTGACGAACTCAGAGTCTGGCATGGCTTCACGTGTGTGTTTGAGCGCGGTTTCGACTGCCGGGAGCATTTTTATCATCCGCTCCCCGGCAGTCGATTTCGTACCCTTAAGGACAATGTTGTTGTCTATGTCGCGCACTTTTGCCGCGCAGACGCAGATTGTCTTCTTTTCGAAATCAATCTTCTCCCACCTGAGCCCGAGAATTTCCGACATGCGCATTCCGCACAGCGCGGCAAGATGAACCGGCGCGTCAATGTCCGTCCCACGAACCACGGTCAGCAGGGCGACAACGTCGGCTTCGGTCGGGATGACTATATCCGGCTTCTTTTTCTGCGGCAGCTTCGTGTGAAGAATGAAGTCGGGGCGGAACATCTTGAGCGCGGACGATAGCAAACCGTGCATATTCCGGACCGTCTTCGGCTCGTGGTCAACCGCGGCTTCTCCGACCGCAATCTGAACCTGCTCCTGCGTCAGCTCGCCGATCTTTATATCATGGAGCAATTTCAGACTGTTCTTCCGCGTCTGAGTGTACTCGCGATAGGTTTTCGGCGAGAGGGCGTTCTTCTTCGCCTCGACGTAACGCTCCATCGCCTCGGCGACGGTCAGATCGTCGTATGGGTTATCCGACTTTTGCTTCTCCCTCTCGGCGAGGAGTTCCGCCTGGAGCTTCTCGGCTTTCTGAATTGCTTCCGCTCTGGTCGCTCCGGTGACCGAGCGGTATTTTTTGTTCCCGACGTACACTTTTATACGCCAGCTGTTTCCGCGCTTTTCGGGTTTCAGCATTGACATGGCTTATCTCCTCACCCATCCGATGGTCGGTACGAGGATGTCCACAGCCATTGCCAGGCAGATAAACGCCATCAGCGAGAGGGCGACAATGACCGCTATGCGCAGATTCCGCCGTGTCCGCTCACAGGTGATTTTCAGGTCGATGACCCGGCGCTGATACACCTTTATCAGCTCTTCCTGCTCCTCGTCGCTGTCGTCGCCGTACAGCCATCGCATGGTCGTTTCCAGAGCCGACGCCAGGAGCTCAACCGTTGCTTCCGCCAGCGGCTGTCCGGCAAGCGCTCTTTTCACTGTCATCTCTGATACCGACGCCGCGTCGGCAAGACGCGCCGTTGTCAGGGACATTTCGTGCATTTTCGTGCGTAATCGGTCGGTGTTGATAGATTGGCTCATATGCTGTTCTCCTTATGTCACAATATTTTTTCGCCGCACAGCATCTGTTACTTGATGTTTGCCGTCGAATGATGTATAATTAGAACAGATGGAACGGTATATACAAATTATACCACTAATTACAATAAATGTCAATAGAAAACTATAAAATTTTATAGAAATATGGGAGGTAGAAAAAATGGACCTGCGCGAGATGATCATCCGGGAGCTACATAAGGCGACACCGAAGCAACTGCGGCTGATCTATAAATGGGTCAGGTGGATCATGCGAAGAGAATAAAAAAGGGAGGGCATGAACCCTCCTTTTTCCTTTACTCGTCCGGTTGATTCTTCGCGTCGTCCTCTGCCTTTTTCAGGACTTCGGCGGCGGCTTTAAGCGCCTTCCACCCGTTGTCGTCCAGAGCGGCGAGTATCGACAGCAGCTGTTTCGCGAAGTCGTTGTCGTCGTCTCCGAACAGCGTCTTGCCAACGAAGTCCGTGATCTGCTCGTCGCGCGTCGGCGTCCGGAACATCTCGCCTTCGCCAGTCTCAAGCCAGATTCGGTCACAGCCGTAAGTCCGGCAGATGAGGTCGAGCTGTAAGCTGTTTGGGACTGTATTTCCGTATTCGAAATTACATATAACGCCCAAACCCACACCTAATCGTTTTCCGAACTCAGTCTGAGTCAGACCGAGGCTTTTTCGTAGTTCACGGATTCTGTCTTTGAATTCGCTCATGGTTTATCACCTCCTTGTCCATATATTATAGCACACTCAGAATTTCTTGTCAAGTAAAAAATAAAAATATTTTTTTTGAAAAAGTACTTGACAAAGAACAAAAGGTGTGCTATAATTATTTCACAAGGAATTCAGGGGGGCGAAAATTCCCTGACAATCAAAAAGGAGTACACATCATGACCGAAACAATCATCCGGGTCTACACCGGAATCGTCAAGACAATCAGAAAGCCCGACTGGAAAACCAGACAGACCGGCTACTATGAACTCGCCTACAAGGAGTTCGACGCCGAGACCGGCGAGCTGATCGGCGAAGGAACGGCAGACTTCACCAGCACGAGAAAGCGCAAAGAGCTTAAGAAGTACCTCGCCCTCACCTATTCCGGCGAGACGAACCGCGCGGGCGGCAAAATGACTAAGCCCGCCGGATGGCTCTACGTCAGCAAGAACCAGAAGTTCCCCGCGATCAGAGCGGCACGGCTCGCGTATGGCGAGGACGTCGTGAGAATTGAGAAGTATTGAGAGGAGACAACGAAATGAACGACATATTCAACTTGAAAGAATTCGCGATTGAAGAAATCACGACCGGGAGCTTTATCGACGTCCCCGGCGGACTGAGCGACAACATCTATCACGTCGAGACGAAGACGATCCGCCTGAACCACATCGCGCTCGGCGAGTGGGGTATGTGCGAGATCGTCGAAGAACCGGAAGACTTCGATGAGATCGGCGAATGGAGACGCTATCACGACGAGAAGTGTAAAGCCCGCGCGAACTTCGAGAACAAAGTACGACACGCGCTCGGCTACGACGACTGGGATAGATTCACGGTCACGCAGGTTCTCAACGAGATATTCACAGTGGTTGCAATGGAAAGGATAACGAAATGAAGAAGTACAAAGTCTATGACCTTTATGAAAGTAAGGAAACTCTGGGCTACGCCGACACGATGGATGAGGTAAAACTCATGGCGAGAGATCAGGCGGAGGCGACGGACGGCGAGTGCTATGTGGTCTACGCAGAACTCAACCCCGACACTGGCAGGTATCGGTTCAGCGAATACAAAGAGGTCAAAATCTGATCGCAGAGTGAGGGAGCACCGAGTGCTCCTGTAATGCGGGAACGTCGGTCACAACCCCGACGTGAAGGAGGTGAGAGAGATGAAAGGCAAAGACATTGACTTGATCTGCACGTGCGCGACATGTCCCGAGCAATACGACGCTCACGATTCCGCGGGGAATCCGGTCGGATATGTGCGTGTCCGCTGGGGATACTGCGAGGCATGGTGTACGATTGCCGACTCGGATGATCGGCTCGTATACGGCAGAAAAATCCGCGGTTGGTGGAACTTCCACAGTGCGTTTGAACGGTGGATTCACCTGCGGCGTATCAGGAGCGCGATTGCGAAGTATAAGAAGAAGGAGAAACCAAATGAACTGTGAGGAATGCAGAATCAAAAAAGAGCTTGAACGCAAGGCTCGTTTCTGGTGGAAAGTAGCTTGCGTCCAAGCGTTCGTGGCAAGTTTCACATTGACGTTCGTTATCTCGTTATTAGCCAGAATACTAATGACGAAATAAGTCCGCCGACAACTCCGCCGACTACACCGAATATCGCGATAAGCCAGTCATGACGACGTGCTCTCTTCAGCTCTCGCTTCTCACGCTCTTCGAGCATCATCTTCTCCTCGATCTTATGAGGAATCACAGTCCCCTGAGCGATCTTAGGAACGATCAAATGAAAATCCGGCTTATCGTTGAAATTCAGACTACCCAATCATAATCACCTCCTTCCGAGATGATTATACCACAAATTTAATTAAAAAGCAAGGAGAAACCACAATGGAAAACGAAAACAAGATTCAGGTCTTCGAGAAAGAAGAGTTCGGCAAAGTCCGGACGCTGATGATCGACGGCGAACCGTGGGCGTCAGGCAAAGACGTCGCGACCGCCCTCGGTTACAAGAACACCAAGGATGCCATAAGCAAACATGTCGACCCCGAAGATAAGCAAGTCGTTCAAAGGTCGCAAATCGTGACCTTTGAAAATAATCTTCCGAAGGAGGCGTTTCCGATGGATTTCGTCACGTCTGAGATTCCGGTTCGCGGACTCACATTCATCAACGAATCCGGCTTATACTCCCTCATCCTCAGCTCAAAGCTCCCGAAGGCGAAGGAGTTCAAACGCTGGATAACCTCCGAGGTCCTGCCCGCGCTCCGCAAGACCGGACACTACGGCACGGCTCAGAAGCCGACTCCGACCGACCCGGCAAAGCTCGCCGAACTCGTCGATACCGTCGCCGGACTCGCCCGCGCTCAGCGCAAGAACCCCCGCGAGGTCGCCTACTGCGCGGCTGTGGTCATGCACCAGTACGGAGTCGATCTCCCCGGCGAGTTCCTGACCTCTCAGATTCACGGCGAACACATCCTCGCGCAGGAGCTTGAAGCCGAGTGGAACAGAGTCCGCAATTACAAGCCGATTCTGCCATGGAACGAATAATGGAATGAAAGGAGAACCCCGAATGAAGTACACAATCGACACGCAGACCCTCGCGGAAATCATCGCCATAGTACAGGAGATGTCCGCACAGTCCCGTCGCGACCTGCTCCTCGTCGGGCAGGGAATTGTGATGGGCGAACAAAACCGAAAGGAGAAAGACCATCATGCCAAGGCTGCCACAGTCGCGGGCTGACCGCCAGCAGACGGCGGTGCTCAGAGCGATAGACGCGTACGCCGCTGAGCGCAAACGCGCCGGACAGACCCTGGAGACGACAGCGAGGACGTTCGGGTTTGAGTACCAGACGCTCAATCACCGGCGTCAGCGTCCGGAGACGTTCACCCTCGCTGAGCTGCAAAGGATCGCGAGCACGCTGAATATTTCACTCATGACGCTACTCGGAGAGAAAGGAGTCTTCGGTGGAGAAGAACATCCCGGAGCTTAACCGCGCCTACAGCGTCCATCTCGCCTGTCTCAGGGCGCGAAAACTGACCAGACCCGAAGCCGAACGAGCTCTCGCGGTCTGGTCGGCAAAGTACGACCGGCGCGTCGCGAGGGGCGATTCAATGCACCCCGGATACGGCACGTACGGCGGAATCTTAGAAGCCTACGCGAAACGCGAGGCGCTTAAACAGTATCTGGAGGAGGTGAAAGCAGATGCAGACCGTACCATATGAGAAGATGCACGCGATCCAGAGTGACATCATCAGAAAGCAGGAGCGCGAAATCAACGCTCTGCGCGAGTCGAACCGAGTCCTGCAAGCGACCGCTCAGACGCTCGCTGAGGCTCTGGCGCAGGCACTGAGCCGCGAAGGACGCGACCGTGTGTTCGTACCCGTCAAGGAGATAAAGCCGTCCGGCGCGTCGTTCAGAGTCGAGCAGACCATCGACGGCGACGTGCTTCTCATCCGCGCATGAGAAAAGCCCGCGCGGAATGGCAGTTCCGACGGCGGGCAGAGAAAAATTCATCCACCAATATTATATCACAGGAGGAACAAAATGTCAACCCTTTTCAACATTTCTTCACGCTACGGCGAACTTCTCGAAAAAATCGACCTCTTCGCCGAATTTGAACCCGACACCGACGCCGACGGCAACTACCTTGACCCCGACGGCAACGTCATCCATGATCTCGCCGACTACCGCGCGGTCATGACCGAAACGCTCCTCGACACTCTCGACGCCGTTGACGGCGAGATGGCGGACAAGCTCGCGAACTGCGGCGCGTTCGTCAAGCAGCTTACCGCCGAGGCAGGAGCGCTCGACGCCGAAATCAAGTCGCTGCGGCAGCGCAGTGCGTCGAAGAAGCGCGAAATCGAGCGCTTCAAGAAGTACATCATGGACTGTATGATAAACGCCGACGTCAAGAAGGTCGACGAGCCGCTCGCGAAGCTCACCATCAGGCAGAACGCTGAGAGTGTAGAAGTAGCCGATGAACTCGGGTTTATCGACTGGGCACAGCGGAACGACCGCGACGATCTGCTCAGGTACTCGACGCCGGACATCAACAAGACAGCGGTCAAGGACGCGATACGCTCCGGTACAGAGCTTCCCGGCGCTCAGATCGTCCGCACGAAGTCCCTGATAATCAAGTAAGGAGGAAGACATATGTTCGAGAAAGCAGCAAGGAAGAAAGCGAAACTCAGGCTCGCGCTCACAGGTCCTTCCGGCTCGGGCAAAACCCTGTCGGCGCTGATGATAGCGGGCGGCATGACCGGCGGCGACTGGTCGCGCGTCGCTCTGATCGACACGGAGCACGAGAGAGCGAGGTTCTACGCGGATCGTCCGGAGTGGGGCACGGGCGAGTTCCTCTATCAGCCTCTCGTCCCGCCGTATAAAGCGGACAAGTACATCGAGATTGCCAAAGCGGGAGCCGAGGCGGTCGGAGAAGACGGCGTGCTGATCGTCGATTCCCTGTCCCACGCGTGGGAGGGCGAAGGCGGCGTCCTCGAGTATAAAGCCGAGGTCGAGAAGCAGAAAGGCAAGAACTCATACACCGCGTGGGATGAAGCCGGAAAGGTCCAGAACACGCTTATAACCACATTGCTTTCGCTCCCCTGCCACGTCATCGTGACGCTCCGGACGAAAACGGCATACGCGATGGAGCTGAACGACCGCGGCAAGAACGTTCCGGTAAGGATCGGTCTCGCGCCGATACAGCGCGAGAACACCGAGTACGAGTTCGACGTCGTGCTGAACCTCGACCGGGCGCATTACGCGACGGCTTCGAAAGACACGACATTCCTTGACGATTTCAACGCGCCGATAACCCCCGAGATCGGGCAGAAACTCCGCGACTGGCTCGCCGAAGGAGCGGAGCCGGACAGGTGCGCGGACTGCGGACACGTGATACTGCCGGAGCGCGGCGTCACCGTCGCGCAGATCGTCGACGGCACAACGAAAACATATGGGCGCAAGCTCTGTATGAGCTGCGCGGGAAAGGCGAAGAATGCAGCAGCTCAGACCGTATCAGGTTGATGTCGTCAACCGCGTCCATCAGGCATGGGCGGAAGGAGCGCGAGCGCCGTGCGTGGTACTCCCCTGCGGGGCGGGAAAATCCTGTATCGTGGCAGATATGGCACGCCGGACGACGTGGAAAGGCAACCGCGTGCTGTTCCTCGTCCACAGAAAAGAGCTCGTCGACCAGATCGTCCGGACATTTATCGGATGGGGCGTTGACATGGAGTACTGCACTGTGGGCATGGTGCAGACAATCACGCGCAGGGTACATAAAATGCAGCCGCCGTCGCTGATTATCACCGACGAAAACCATCACTCACTCGCCGCGTCATACCGCCGGATATACGAAGCGTTTCCGAAGGCTTATCGCGTCGGAGTGACGGCAACGCCGGTCAGACTGAACGGCGACGGGCTCGGAGACGTCAACGACCGGCTTGTCATCGGGGTATCCGCGAAGTGGCTGATTGAAAATCACTTTCTCGCGCCGTATGACTATTTCGCGCCGAGTGTCGCTGATCTCACCGGGCTGCACGTCAAGCAGGGCGAATATGTCGCGTCCGAAATCGAGTCGCGGCTGATGTCATCCGCTATCTACGGAGACGTCATCGCGAACTATCAGAACCTCGGAAAAGGCGAAAAAGCTATCTGCTACTGTGCGTCGATCAAGCACTCAAAGGCGGTCGCGGAAGCGTTCTCGAAAGCCGGAATCCCCGCCGTCCATCTCGATGGCGAGACGCCGAAACCGGAACGAAATCGCATTATCACCGACTTCCGCGCCGGGAAGATCAGAGTCCTCTGTAATGTCGATCTGATCTCCGAGGGCTTCGATGTACCCGACTGCGGGTGCGCGATACTTCTGCGACCGACGAAATCGCTGACGCTCTACATTCAGCAGTCAATGCGCTGTATGCGCTATATGCCCGGCAAGCAAGCGGTAATCATCGACCATGTCGGCAACTATGCCCGCTTCGGAATGCCGGACGACGACCGCGAATGGACGCTCGAAAAGAAGGACCGCACAAAGAAGGTTCAGCGCGAGCTAAACGACGTGAAGGTTGTCACTTGTCCCGAGTGCTTCCGGGTGTTCGAACAGAATGACGAGCGGACTTGCCCGTTCTGCGGCTCGGTACTGCCGAAGAAGGTCCGCGAGATCGAGGAAAAGCAGGGCGAGCTTACGAAGATCGAGGGATTTGTCCTGCGCTACACTCAGCCGTCGGACTGCAAGAGCTACAAGGAATTGCAGGACTACGCGAAGCAGCACGGGTATAAGCCAGGCTACGCCTATGTGATGGCTAAGAAGCTCGGAATCCCGCTCGGAGGCACGGCATGACCGAGCATGACATTCAGAACCTCATCCGCTTAAAGTGCGGCGACATCGCGATTCTCTTCCGCGCGAATGTCGGATGCTTTGAGACCAAAGACGGAAGATTTGTCAGCACCGGACTTCCGGTCGGTTTCCCTGATCTCTTCGGAGTCAGGCTCTCGGACGGAAAAGCGGTGTTCATCGAAGTAAAGAAGCCGGGCGGAAGAATCCGTCCCGAGCAGACAAAGTTCATCGCCCGGATGCGGGAATACGGCTTCATCGCCGGAATCGCCTATTCGGTCGGGGACGCGAGAAAAATAATTCTGGAGGATTAAATTAAAATGTTTGCGACAAATTTCAAGGAACTGAACGACACCATCCCCGCGGGGATTTACGAAGCCGCTATTTCGGGAGTCGAGGATGACGGAACGAAGATCGTCATCGGGCTTGAGATCAGGAAAGACATTCCGCAGGACTGCGCCGGAAGGACGCTTTCGCACTGGATGTACAAGCTCCGCGAGCCGAAGGAAATCGACCAGGCTGTCGGCGGCTACAGCTACAGCCAGCTGATGCGGCTCGGCAAGGCGGCAAGACTCCCCGAGGGCAAGAGCTACGGCTCGCTCTCCGAGTACCTCGCCGATCTCGTCGGAAAGGCGGTTCAGGTCGAACTCTGGCACGAAGAGTACAACGGCAAGAAGTATCTGAAGGTCAAGTACTGGAACGAATCGGACGCTCCCGCGCTGACATACCGCCCCGCGCCGCGAGAAGCGCGCCAGGGACGCTTTCAGGTGAACAGCGGTACAAGTACCACCCCGGTGCGGAACGCGCCTCAGAACGCTGCCAGCGTGCCTTCTGAGCAGTATCACGACATCCCCGCAAATGAACTCCCGTGGGGTTAAGCGATGTACGAGAAAATTCCAGAGGAGCTGAAAGCCCTCCCGAACTGGGTGACCTTCAAGCTCCTGCCGGATGAAAAGCGTGGTAAGCCCCGCAAAGTGCCGTTCGACGCGAAGACCGGAAGCCCGGCGAAATCGAACGACCCGTCGACCTGGTGCGATTTCCAGACCGCCGCGAGTGCCGAAGGGTACAGCGGAATCGGGTTCATGTTCTCCGAATCACCCTACTTCGGCGTAGACATCGACGATGTGGCGGACGAGTTCCCGAAGTTCATGGAGGGCGAGCCCTGTCTGCTGTCCGATTTCGTCGATACGCTTCAGAGCTACACCGAGAAATCGACCTCGGGTAGTGGCATCCACATCATCTGCCGCGGTACGCTTCCGCCGAACGGACGCCGGAAGGGCAATATTGAGATGTACGAGTCGGGCAGATTCTTCGTGATGACCGGGCAGTCGGTGTCGCAGTACCCGGACATCGCCGACTGCACCGAGACAATAAAGACACTGCATGAGCAGTATATCGGCGGGGGTCTAACTCCCGCCGAAGCTCCCCTGCCGGCTCCGGCAAGCTATCCCGAGACGGTCGACGAGATACTCGCCGCGATTCAGAGATCGGCGTCGGCGGACAAGTTTTTCCGGCTCTGGCATGGCGACACGTCGGGCTATAGCTCGCATTCAGAGGCGGACATGGCTCTCTGCAATCACCTCGCGTTCTGGTGCCGGTGCGACGCCGACAAGATGGACGCTATGTTCAGGCAGTCGGGGCTGATGCGCGAGAAGTGGGACAGACAGCAGGCGGGAAGCACCTACGGCGTGCTGACGATCCAGAAGGCGATTGCCGAGTGTCCGAACGTCTATACGCCAAAGCCCGCCTACCGCGTGAATATCGGCTCTCAGAGCGTTCAGAACCCGCAGGATGAGCCAGAGCCGCGGATGTATTCCTTCGACGATATGGGCAACGCACAGCGGCTGTACGACTTCTTCGGCGGCTTCTTACGCTACAACTACGTCGACAAGCGATGGATGTACTACGACCGCCGCAAGTGGGTGTCAGACCGCGGCGGGGAGATCGAGAAAGCCGCCGAGCGTTCAATTCAGATGATGGACGCCGAAGCGAAGCTCTACAGCTCGGGTGATCCCGATAACGAGTCGGACGAGTTCAAGGCGTTCATGAAGTGGCGCAAGACCAGCCGCTCGAACAAGTCGAAGAAGGCGATGATCGCCGAGCTTCAGCACCGCGTCCCGATCCTGCCTGAGCAGACCGACAAGGACAAGTTTTATCTGAACGTGATGAACGGCTATCTCGACCTTGAGTCCGGCGAGCTTCACGAGCATGACCCCGAGCGGTATATGACGAAGATTGTCCCGGTCGAGTACGACCCCGAAAAGGACTGCCCGGTCTGGAAGGAATTCCTCAGAACCGTGTTCGCCGGGGATGAGGACCTCATAAGGTACGTCCAGAAGGCGGTCGGCTACTCGCTGACCGGGGACACCTCGGAGCAGTGCGTGTTCTTCCTGTACGGCACGGGCTCGAACGGAAAGTCGACTTTCCTCTCGACTGTCCGGCAGATATGCGGCGGCTACGCCGCGAACGTTCAGCCTGAGACGATCATGGTCAAGCCGTCCTCAGGCGGCGGCGCGAACAGCGATATTGCCCGGCTGAAATCGGCGCGGTTCGTCACCAGCACCGAGCCGAACGAAGGAATGCGGCTGAACGAGGGACTCATAAAGCAGCTCTCGGGCGAAGATCCCGTGACCGCGAGAAAGCTGTACGGCGACGAATTCGAGTTCATGCCGGAGTTCAAGCTCTGGATGGGGACGAACCATAAGCCGATCATCCGCGGTACTGACACCGGAATCTGGCGGCGCGTGCATATGATTCCGTTTGAGGTCTGCATCCCGGACGACAAGAAGGACAAGCACCTGCCCGGGCGGCTTCGCGGCGAAAGTTCAGGGATTCTGAACTGGGCGGTCGAGGGCTATAAGCTCTACAAAAAGGAGGGCTTGAAAATGCCGTCGGCGGTCTATAAGGCTGTGGCTGAATACAGGCATGAGATGGACAGTATTTCGCAGTTCCTTGAGGAATGCACCGAACCGGGCGGCGATGTACCGGCAGGGATATTATATGCCGCCTATAAGTCATGGGCGAGAGATGGCGAACAGTACGTTCATACGAGTACAAAGTTCGGAAATGAAATGTCGAAGCAGTATCAAAAGGTCAAAGGCAGAGCGTGCTATATATATCACGGTTTGCACCTGACCGCCAACTGGCAAAACAGAATGAATACTTGACAATTGTAAATGCGTGGTGAGTGTGGTGAGTTTGCACCCTTTTATACCTTTGCGTGTATAAAAAAATAAAAGAAAAAATATATATAAGAAGTATAGAAAGCCTCCAAACTCACCACACCCACCACAGAAAGGAAAATTATGGAATTCAAAGACACCGAAAAGCGAGCCTATTCGGGCGAATGGCTCGACTATGACAATATGACTCCTGTAGAGTTCAAATACTTTATCAGAATCGCGGAACTTGGACGCGATGTCCGGGCGGGGCGAAAGACACCGAATGAAGCGGCAGAACTTCGGAGCGGCTACTTCGATGAGTACGAAAAGTCCCGGGAGAAGATGAGCTGGACGGACATCATCAAGCTGACCGAGTCCTGCCGGGTGCATCTGAACGGCTCAAGCGATCCGGTATTCATCGCGGCGGTGAGCCTGCGGGCATTGTGGCTGATCACCGGGGACACGATGCTTGAGAAGAAGATGAAGGAGATGGATGAGCTGAAATGACGAGCAAGGAAAAATACGCGCTGCTCGATAAGCTCGAGCTGTGTTATGAGTGTCATAAGGCGAAGCAGTTCGAAAAATGGAAATACTGTCCTGAATGCCTCGAAAAAATCGCGGCGAGAAATGCGCGCAAATGGGCTAAGTCCACCCCCGAGGAGCGCAAGAAAGCTACCGAAAAGGCGAAAGCGCGCCGGCACAAGCGCAAAGAAGAAGGATTATGCCCGCTCTGTGGTAAGCCCGCGACGCACGGGATTTACTGTTATGAGCACAGTATCAAAGAAAAAAGGCATCATCAGGAATTAGCCGCGAAAGCGAAACAGGCACGGCATGATCGTGGGCTTATTCCGGACTACCGGAAAGCCAATCATTTATGTCTCCAGTGCGGCGCGTCGATCGAAGATGGGAACGACACGATGTACTGCAACTTTCATCGTGCGAAAATGGTGGAGTACAACAGGATGGCAGACTCAACACTGTGGAAATCTTTCAGATTCGGGAGGTTATTGTATGAGACTTACCAAAGCGGACAAGCAAGCACTCGCGCAGGCGGCGTCTGAGACAAACAAGATCGTCAGTCTCGCCGACGAGAAGGTCAAGAAGGACAGCTTCGACACCATGTGGACGTTCCTGATGATGGGCGCGCAAAAATCGAACGTGCCGTTCTTAATCGAGTGCTGCGAGCGGCTGAAACGCTGCATGACGCAGAAGACCGCCGGGCAGCCCGAGTACGCGAAAGCGGGTGACGAGAGGTTTGAAACCAGCCTCGACCAGCTGATGAATTTTATCATCATCGAGACGATGTGTCTGTGGCTGTCGGGCGGGCTTAATAAATTAAAAGATATGGAGGACGAACAATGACGGATATGGAATACATCGCTTCGAGGCTGAGTCAGGAGGATATTCTCTGTCAGCTTGCCGAGGAGGCAAGCGAACTTGCGCAGGCGGCGCTGAAATTGCGCAGAGCGATCACGGGGACGAATCCGACACCGGTTTCGGAAAGTACAGCGACTGATGACTTGTTCGGGGAACTTGCCGACGTCGCGGTCGCCGAGGAGGCTTATTTCGCGTCGATCAGCGATAATTACAGACAGCGCGAGGGGCTTGAAGACCTTGTCGGCTGTATCGCGAAGGACAAGGGTGAACGATGGGCACAGCGGCTGAAGGACACCGCGAACACCAACCGCGAGCCGGTTACACCAACCGTTGCACCAACTGATACACCAACTGCGGGCAAGACCCGGTATGAGAAGTTCCTTGAAATGTTCCCACGCGCCGGCGTGCATATAGGTGTACTGGCAGTCTGTCCGGGCGATATAGATATGCGGTTTACGTGCCACGGACCGAAAGATTGCGATAATTGCAAAAAAGAATACTGGCTCGCGGCTGAGAAGGAGGACAGTCATGATTAAAATCGAAAACATCGTCGAGTACAAACGCGCGGGCGATCCGGAATGGCGGTTTGTCTACGCGACCCGCGACTACGACATAGCACTGACGCGGTTCGAGAGCGCGAAGACAAGCATACCGGAAGCCGCCGAGATCAGAATCCGGGTGAAGGTCACGCAGTCGCAGATTGCGGAAGAGTGGAGGAAAGACAATGATTGACGAGAAGACACGGAAGCAGATCGAAACCTACATCCCGTCCCCGCGAGATAAGTCGCTCAGACCTTACTGCGACTACTACGTGAACCAGAACGGGCGAGTCAAGCGCGGTCACGTGTGTGAGCTGTTCGAGACGGACGACGGCGATGACCTGCTCGGGCTGGTTGACGACCGCGGACGGCAGATTCACGGTCTGTGGGAATTTGACAGCTTCAGACGCTGCGAGCTTTACGACAACGAGACCGACTGCCGGAATCAGACACACGGCGCGTATGATGACTGGGAGACGCTACGCAAGGTGCAGGAGGGCGAAGATGTCTGAGTGGATAAGTGTTAAGGACAGACTGCCGGAACATTGCGAGAAAGTCCTCTGCTGGTACGAGTATTTCCGATATGGCAGCTATAATCGTATGTTTCAGACATACGGTATCGGACGCTGTTATAACAAAATGTGGTGCGGAGAAGTGGCGAACGGAATCCGTGCGCGGGTGATCGCGTGGATGCCACTTCCCGAACCGCCGAAAAGGAGAAGATGATGACTGAATGGATAAGCGTTAAGGATAGGCTTCCAGAAGTTGAAACCGAGGTCTTAGTACGAACACAACGGAGATGCGGCCATGATACGTATTCAACAACTGCCACCGCGTTTTACGAAGACGGAACGGTACTTGAAGACAACAGTCGCTGGAATTGGTCTGAAATCTGGGAATGGGGGATATACGATGAAGAAAAAGACGGGTATAAAATCCCCCAAGGATGGTGGGAAAGCAGTCACTACATCCACGATGACCATTACAACAATATTGATGATGAGGTGACACACTGGATGCCGTTGCCGAGGCTGCCGGAAGAGGAAGACGAAAATGGACGCGAGGAGATCGCGAGACCCTGCGAGTTCTGCGACGGGAAGCACGCGGTACCTTACGAGAAAAACGGTCAGATGCTGACGCCTTATCAGGAGACATTCAGAACGAAGCTGTTCATCGGTGATCTCCCGTGGGCTGGAAAGACTCTGTTTGTCAGAAGCTACTATTGCCCGACCTACGGTGACAGCTATTGCAACGGTCCGAGGATGGATTCATTTCAAATCAATTTCTGCCCGCACTGCGGGCGCGACCTGAGAGGAGATAGGAAAGATGGACGCAGTAGTATTTCTCGAAACGCGTGACAGGATGTGCAGGTCGTTTAACGGTCGCTGCAATGGCTGTGAAGTCAATGAGCTTATGGGCGTCGACGACATGTGCATTTATTACATGGCACAGCACCCGCAGAAGGTTGTCGAAATCGTCGAACGGTGGGCAAAGGAGCATCCGAGGAAGAACCGGCAGAACGAGCTTCTTAAGCTGTTCCCGAGGGTGAGCATGACCGCTGATGACGTGATAGCGTTCTGCCCAGAAAGCATGGATTCGGCGTTTGTCTGCCCGATCAAAGAGCGTGACAACTACGATCCAGAGTGCGGCGAATGCCGGAAGAAGTACTGGCTCGAGGAGGTGGAGGAATGAGAATTCTCAGATCAACCCCGTTCGTCCTGCTGTACATCTCCGTCGCGATTCTTGTCGCGGGATGCGTACTCGGCGGGATGAAGGAAGCGTTCAACCCGTTTGATGTCGAACTGGTCGCCTGCGCACTCGGGGGTGTGGGTGCGATCTTTACGATGATCACCACAAGCCTTGCCGGATATTATCTGTACAAAAAAATCGAGGATGGAAAGATCGAGGAGGATGACAATGGCGATTAAGATTATCAAGCCGGGCAGAAAGCTCGAACCAATTCATTTCGAGTGCAAGCACTGCGGCTGTATATTCGAGGTGGACGCGACAGACTACGGCGACCATATGGGCGGACCGCTTTCGCCGGACTACGCCGCGATTTGCCCGACGTGTGACAAATGGTGCTACTCCAAAGGAGCGAAGAAATGACCCGGCGCGAGCTCTCGCAGCTTTACTACCTCCGCCGGGAGATCAACTCCGACCGCGAGCGTCTCGCGAAGCTCGAAGCCGCCGCGACTTCAACGTCGCCTTCAAACGGCGGGGGCGGAGGTTCAGGAACGCCGACTGACCGGACGTCGCTCGCAGTCGAGATAGCGAGCCTGAAATCGCTGATCTACGACAAAATCTGCCGCGAGGAGAAAGAGCTTCTGCGGCTGATGAACTATATCTCCGGCGTCGAGGACAGTCTGACCCGGCAGATTCTGACAGCGCGGTTTGTCGACAACATGAGCTGGACAGCGGTCGCGATCAGAGTCGGCGGAGGAAACACCGCGACGACCGTCAGACAGCGTTGCAACAGATTTTTGCGCCAGAACTGAAACTTGTCACAAATGTCACATCATCTGTGCTATAATGGTATCATCGGGAGACTGCGGAAAGCGGTCTCTCGATTTACTATGCGCGTAACTCCTTCGCGGCATAGGAAAGGGTAAAGGGTAAACATCGTGTCATTATACGCAGTGGTGGGGGCGGATACGAACCAATTCAAACGAAAGGCGGGTGAACCGGATGACAAACAAACAGAAACGCTTCTGCGAGGAATATCTTATTGACCTCAACGCGACTCAAGCCGCGCTTCGGACGGGCTACTCTGAAAAGACAGCCGCGAGTATCGCGAGCGAGAACTTACAAAAACCTGAAATTTTGGGCTATATCGCGAAATTACGCGCCGAACAGTCGGCGAGAACCGGAATCACCGCCGACAAAGTCCTCGAAGAGCTGTCGAAAGTGGCATTCTTCCCCGCGGAGGAATGCGAGCTCAAAGCGTCGGACAAGCTCCGCGCTCTCGAGCTGATCGGAAAACACATCGGTATGTTCAAGTCTGACAGTGACGCCGACGCTCCGGCTCTCGAAAAGCTCGACAAGATTTTAGCCGAGGTGAAATCAGATGCTGACCGCGAAACAAAAGCAGTACATCGCCGAGGCAAGTAAACGCTGGAATTTCAAATCTGGCGCGGTTCGTTCAGGCAAATCCTATGTGGACGTCACGGCGGTAATTCCGATGCGCATACGAGAACGAGTCGGCAAAGATGGGCTTTGCTTCATCGTCGGCGTCTCGAAGGAGACTATCGAGCGAAACGTCCTACAGCCGATGCGCGAACGCTACACCTCGGCGGTCGTCGGGACGATCAACTCGCGGAATATCGCACGTGTGTGCGGCGAGGACGTCTATTGTCTGGGAGCCGAGAAGGTCTCGCAGGTCGCGAAGATTCAGGGCGCGAGCGCAAAGTACGTCTACGGCGACGAGGTGGCGAAATGGCATGAAGATGTCTTCAATATGCTGAAATCGCGACTCGACAAGCCGTACTCATGTTTCGACGGCTCGCTGAATCCCGAGCATCCGACTCACTGGCTGAAGAAATTCCTCGATTCAGACGCTGACATTTACTGTCAGCAGTACACAATATTCGACAATACGTTCCTCTCGCCGGAGTTCGTCAAGAACCTCTGCAAAGAGTACGAGGGGACGATTTACTACGACCGCCTGATTCTCGGCAAATGGGTCAGAGCCGAGGGGGCGATCTACCGACGCTTTGCCGACGATCCGGCGAAATTCCTGACGACTGAAATTCCGATGCAGAAGGACATTTCCGAAATCGTCATCGGCGTCGACTTCGGCGGCACAAAGTCAGGTCACGCTTTCGTCGCGACGGCAAAGATTCATGGTTACGAAAAGCTTATCGCGCTCGCGTCCGAGCGGCATTTCGGCGAGTACGAGCCGCGGGACATCGACGAACTTGCGGTCAAATTCGCGAACAAGGTCGCCGCGAAGTACGGCGCGATTGATTACATCTACTGGGACAACGCCGAAAGTGTTCTCGGCCGCGGGCTTAAACACGCTTTCGAGCGCGAGATGCCCGGCGCGATTGTCCGACCCGCCATCAAGACGCGCGTCAACGACCGCATAGCCGCCACACAGCGTCTTATGGGCGCGGGAAGGTTCTTATATACCCCCGACTGCGAGACGCTCAGAACGGCCTTCTGTGAGGCTGTGTGGGACGCTGACGCGAAGGGCGACGAAAGACTCGATGACGGCTCGTCCGATATTGACTCGCTCGACGCCTTCGAATACACCTTCGAGCGCGACATCAAACGCTTCATAAATTACGAGGTTTAACGATGGGATTCATTTCATTCATGAAAGGACTGATAAGGCAATTGTTCTCGCCTGACGAATTAAAAACTGTACTCGGAGTCAAGCCGGTCATGACGCTTGAATCCACTGAAAAATTAAAGCTCTGGTCGGATATGTACGCGGGGAACGCGCCGTGGCTTTCCGACGCGGTGAAGAGCCTGCGGTCTGAGCAGGGCATTGTCCGCGAGTTCTCGAACATCTCGGTCGGCGAAATGACCGCTTCGGTCTCGGATACGAATCTGGACGCGGCTCTGAAAGCGGCTCTCAGAAACTTCAACGTCAGCTTCCAGTCGGGACTCGCGACGGGGGCGTTAGTCATCAAGCCGATGCCTGATCTCACGGTACAGTTCCTGCCGCAGACGGCTTTCGTGCCGCTTTCCTACGATATCCGCGGGCGGCTTATCGGCGTCGTGTTCCCTGAGGTTGTGCAGGATGGTGAACGATGGCTGACGCGCCTTGAATGGCACAGGCTCGACGAATCCGGGCTGACGATAGTCAACCGTGCTTTTGTAAGCTATTCCAAAAACCGCTTAGGAACAGAGACCGATTTATCAGTTATAGACAAATGGTCGGCGTTATCGCCCGAGACGCGCTATCCCGGCATGACGCGCCCGATCTTCGGCTATTACCGGAATCCTATCGACTCGCCGGACAATGCCGGAGTTTCGATCTTCGACCCGGCGATTGATTTAATTAAAATTGCCGACACGCAGTTCGGACGGCTCGAATGGGAATTTGAGTCCGGCGAGCGCGTCATTCACGCCGATCCGGCGGCGTTCAAATCCGACGAGAAGGACGGCAAGGGCAAATTCACACTGCCAAAGCTGAACAAACGGCTCTACCGCGCGATTGACATCGAGGCGGGCGAAGGGAAGAGCTTCTTCAGCGAATTCTCGCCTGAGTTCCGGGAGCAGTCGATAATCAGCGGACTCGAAGAATTCAAGCGGTCGATCGAGTTCGCGGTCGGGCTGTCATACGGCGATCTCTCGAACCCTCAGACGGTCGAAAAGACCGCGACCGAAATCCTCGCCGCGAAAAAGCGCAAGTACAACACGGTAAACGCGATTCAGCAGAATCTACGCGACTGTCTCGACGATCTCGTCTACGCGCTCGCCTTCTGGTCGGCGAAAACCATGTCGGGCTACGAATTCGTCTGCGACTTCAAGGACAGCATCCTGACCGACGAGGAGACCGAGCGTCAGCAGGACCGTCAGGACGTTTCGATGGGCGTTATGCGGCTTGAGGAATATCGCGCGAAGTGGTACGGCGAGAGCATCGACGAAGCCGCGAAGAACCTTCCTGAGCCGACTGAGGTTGTATTGTAATGCTCACCGGTGACGAGATTGAGAGCCTGCCGATCGGGCTTGAAAAGCTCTTCCGGGGGCTTGAAAAGCGCGTCATGCGCGACATAATACGGCGTCTTAAAGCGGCGGGCGAAATCACTCGCTCCGTCGACTGGCAGATCTACCGCGCGTCTGCACTCGGCACCGCGGTAGACCAAATCAA
>ERZ1034962.162-NODE-162-length-39707-cov-43.356930_pt1 | contig 39707 bp, 35 predicted proteins | sample MGYA00520696_ERZ1034962 | MGnify/ENA primary metagenome ERZ1034962 (study PRJEB33766, sample SAMN09781770) | gut metagenome | biome: gut microbiome | host: Homo sapiens | place: Madagascar | study: EMG produced TPA metagenomics assembly of the PRJNA485056 data...
TGTCAATTTTCGGAAATTCCTTCTTATTTCTTGATGCTAAACACTTTTGTCTCAATCTCTTTGTAAAACGCTATCATTTTTTGTCTCATAATATAAAATAAAAAAATAATATCAAGTAATGATCAATAGGAGGTCATATTGGTACAGCAGTAGGTATTTTAATTCATTGAGATCATTATCTGTCTGATACTTTCACTTTACTTTAAAAAACATCTCGGCTATTCTTAAGTAGGTGTAAAAGTGAAGAGGTGAGCCATGAGAGTAGTTGTTGATAATTTTTTTACGATCATCTTAATTGCGAATATCTTATTATCAATTGTCATTGTTTTTCGTGAACGAAAAGAAACCGCTCAGACATGGGCATGGTTGTTAGTATTAATGTTTATTCCGATTGTCGGTTTTCTTTTATATATCTTTTTTGGCAGAGGTATTTCACAAGACAAGATCTTTGATTTGAAGATCCAAGGGAAAATCGGGAAGAACTTGGAAATTGAAGAAGACAAACAAGCCTTGATGCGAGGACTTTATCCGCATCCACCAACAGGACAAGTTGATGTCAAGCAACTAATCTATATGCTGACAGTGTTTGAAAGTACATTGTACACAACTGGAAATGAAGTGACTTTATTTACGGATGGACGAGAAAAATTTGATGCATTGATTGAAGACATCAAGCAGGCAAAAGATCATATCCATCTACAATATTATATTTATCGGGGCGATGCTCTGGGTAAGGAAGTGCGTGACGCGCTGACTGAAGCAGCTCAAAGAGGGGTTAAAGTCCGTGTATTATTAGATGCTTGGGGGTCTACCCAAGTAAATGCAAAATTTTTCCACGAATTACAGGTAGCTGGTGGTGAAGTCGCTTTTTTCTTTCCACTATTTGTCCCTTATATCAATCCACGAATCAATTATCGAAACCATCGCAAAATCGTTGTTATCGATGGGAAAATTGGTTATACTGGTGGATTCAATGTAGGAAACGAATATTTAGGAGAAGTTTCAAAGTTTGGTTATTGGCGAGACAATCATTTGCGAATCTATGGGGAAGCAGTTTATACGCTACAAAATCGTTTCTTGATGGATTGGAACTCGCAGCACGTGAAAGAAGTCAGCTATGCACCAAAATTTTTCCCAAAAATTGATTCTGTAGGCACTTTAGCACTTCAAATCGTCACAAGTGGCCCAGATTCTGAGCATGAACAAATCAAATTGACTTATTTAAAAATGATTTCATTAGCAAAAAAAGAAATATTAATTCAAACGCCTTACTATATCCCAGATGAATCCATTCATGAAGCATTGAAATTAGCCTTGCTTTCTGGTGTCAAAGTTCAGATTCAGATTCCCAATAAACCTGATCATCCGTTAGTCTATTGGGCAACTTATTCTTTTGCAGCAGAACTAATCGAATATGGTGCAGTGATCGAAACCTATGAAAATGGGTTTATCCATGCTAAGACCATGATCATTGACAGTGGAATAGTTTCAATTGGTTCAGCAAATATTGATGTCCGTTCATTCAAATTAGACTTTGAAGTGAATGCGTTGATCTATGATGAAGGAATGGCGACTCACGTAAGAAAAGCTTTCTTTGCTGATTCAAGAAAGTCACAACTGTTAACCAAAGAACGCTATGAAAATCGAGGATTTATCATCAAATTAAAAGAAGGTTTGGCACGATTGATCTCGCCATTATTATAATTGCTACTTCCAGCTAATCAAAAAGGACATGAGGGAGGCGTCTAAGACGTCAGCTCATGTCCTTTTTCTGTCGGGGCCATTTCTGTAAACTGTCAGAAATGGAGAAAGCGTCTCACAGGAACAAAACTAACTTTGGGGTACTTCTTGTTTTTGGGGAAAGCAAGAAATAAGTTAGATAATGTTTGATAAAGAGACACATTTCAAAGCCAGTATAGCATAGAATAACCTAATGAGATAGTGTTTTTTTATTAATAATCATTATTTTTGTTATTTTATAATTTTAATTCGTTTTCAAGTATTTTGTTAAATGTTAAAATGAACTTACTTTAGGACTGAAGGAGATTTCTAAATGAAAAAATTAAAATTACTTTTACCAATAATAGGATTAACTATTCTTTTATCAGGTTGTTCAAAATGGATCGATCGAGGAGAATCCATTACAGCTGTCGGGTCTTCCGCATTGCAACCATTAGTTGAAACAGTCGCTGAATCTTTTCAGGCTGCAAACCCTGGGAAATTCATCAATGTCCAAGGTGGAGGAAGTGGAACTGGATTATCTCAAGTCCAATCTGGAGCAGTAGATATCGGGAATTCTGATTTATTTGCGGAGGAAAAATCTGGAATCGATGCATCTGCTTTAGTTGATCATCGAGTGGCTGTAGTTGGGATCACACCGATCGTTAACAAGGAAGTGGGCGTTAAAGACATCTCAATGGAAAACTTACGGAAGTTATTTACGGGTGAAATCACCAACTGGAAAGAACTTGGCGGGAAAGACCAACCAGTGGTTATTTTAAATCGTGCATCAGGAAGTGGGACACGTAGTACTTTTGAAAAATGGGTCCTTGATGGAGAAACGGCGATTCGTGCGCAAGAACAAGATTCAAGCGGAATGGTGCGACAAATCGTTGCAGATACTCCAGGAGCAATTAGTTATGTCGCTTTCTCATATGTAACCAACGATGTGGCTACTTTGAGTATTGATGGTGTAGAGCCAACCGATGACAACGTTACGACCAATAAATGGATCATTTGGGCTTATGAACATATGTATACAAAAAATCAACCAAAACAGTTAACGAAAGAGTTTTTAAACTACATGCTATCAGAAGAAGTTCAAAATAATATCGTAGATGAATTAGGTTATATTCCGGTTTCACGTATGCAAGTAGAACGTGATTGGGAAGGAAATATTGTAAAATAATCATCTTTACACAATCTTTACAAACTTCGCATAAATTTTACATGTTATTAAACTCAAATTGATGTTCGCTTTGTACACTGTATAAGTATGTTAAACCTTACTGGGGGGGAATCATCTGTGGAAGATGTGAAAAAAGTATTATTAACAAAATCAAAACGTTCAAAAATGGAGCAGCGTGGTAAATTCATCAGCTTCTTATGTATCGCCTTGATCGTTCTAGTAGTAGTAGCCATTTTTTATTTTGTTGCAAGTAAAGGATTAGCGACCTTTTTCGTTGATAAGATCAACGTATTTGATTTCTTGTTTGGAACGAATTGGAATCCTGGACAAATTGGTGCAGATGGTAAACCGATGGTCGGGGCATTACCAATGATCGCTGGTTCGTTTATCGTTACTTTTTTATCTGCGATCATCGCGACACCTTTTGCCATCGGTGCAGCGGTCTTCATGACAGAGATATCTCCAAAAAATGGCACAAAAATCTTGCAACCAGTCATTGAACTATTAGTTGGCATTCCATCTGTTGTTTATGGTTTTATTGGATTATCAGTCATCGTACCATTTATCCGAAACATTTTTGGCGGAACTGGTTTTGGTATTTTAGCTGGGACATTTGTTTTGTTTGTCATGATCTTACCAACTGTGACGACTATGACAGTCGATGCCTTAAAAGCTGTGCCGCGTCATTATCGTGAAGCATCATTAGCTTTAGGAGCTACACGTTGGCAAACGATCTATAAAGTCGTTTTACGAGCTGCTGTACCGGGAATCTTGACAGCCGTTGTATTTGGTATGGCACGTGCATTTGGTGAAGCATTAGCGATCCAAATGGTCATCGGGAATGCTGCCTTGATGCCAACAGGATTAACAACTCCTGCTTCAACATTGACGTCGATTTTAACAATGGGGATCGGAAATACGATCATGGGAACAATTGAAAACAACGTTTTATGGTCATTAGCTTTGATCTTGCTATTGATGTCATTAATCTTTAATATCGTGATCCGAATGATTGGTAAGAAAGGGGCATTGAAATAATGAACGCAAAACGCTCTGATAAAATCGCAACAGGAGTCCTTTATGCAATATCGGGAATTATTGTATTGATCTTAGCTGCGTTACTTTTATATATTTTAGTTCGAGGAATTCCTCATATCTCTTGGTCATTTTTAACTGAACCATCAAAAGCCTATCAAGTAGGTGGCGGAATCGGTATCCAATTATTTAACTCGATTTATTTATTATTGATCACGATGATCATTAGTTTTCCGCTTTCTTTAGGAGCCGGTATTTACCTTTCTGAATATGCTGGTAAAAACTGGTTGACTGATGTTATCCGTACTTCAATTGAAATATTAAGCTCATTACCATCTGTAGTTGTTGGTTTGTTTGGCTTTTTAGTTTTTGTTATCCAATTCCAGTATGGCTTCTCCATTATCTCTGGGGCACTAGCTTTAACAGTTTTTAACTTACCTCTATTGACGAGAACGGTAGAAGAATCTTTACAAGCGGTGCATTACACACAGCGTGAGGCAGGGCTTGCATTAGGTTTGTCACGTTGGGAAACAGTGATTCGTGTAGTTGTACCTGAGGCAACTCCAGGGATTTTAACAGGAGTCATTTTAAGCTCAGGGAGAATTTTTGGGGAAGCAGCAGCTTTGATCTATACAGCTGGGCAAAGCGCGCCTGCACTTGATTTCTCAAACTGGAATCCATTGAGTGTCTCTAGTCCAATCAGTATTTTCCGTCAAGCTGAAACACTAGCTGTTCATATTTGGAAAATCAATACGGAAGGAACGATGCCAGATGGTGTATCAGTATCTGCTGGAGCATCAGCGGTCTTAATTATCGCAGTATTACTATTCAATTTTGGTGCTCGTGCGATTGGTAAACGTTTATACCGGAAAATGACTTCAGCTTAAGGAGAAGAAGTAAGATGAAAGAATATAATTGGAATGAAAGAAATATCATCACAATGGGTCAAGAAAAAGAAATTGCCCTTTATACAGATGATCTTCATGTTTGGTACGGTGACAACGAAGCGATCAAAGGTGTTGATCTGGAATTTGAAAAGAATAAGATCACAGCTTTAATCGGTCCTTCTGGCTGTGGGAAGTCAACTTATTTACGTTCGTTGAATCGGATGAATGATGGGATCGCAAATACTAAGGTGACTGGTAAAATCATGTACAAAGATGTCGATATCAATGCACCACAAATTGATGTCTATGAGATGCGTAAGCGAATCGGAATGGTTTTCCAACGACCAAATCCATTTAGTAAATCAATCTATGAAAATATCACGTTTGCATTGAAGCAACATGGCGAAAAGAACAAGAAGAAATTAGATGAGATCGTTGAGACCAGCTTGAAACAAGCCGCATTATGGGATCAAGTAAAAGATAGCCTGGATAAAAGTGCTTTAGCCTTGTCAGGTGGTCAACAACAACGTTTATGTATTGCACGTGCGATTGCGATGAAACCGGATATCTTGTTATTAGATGAACCAGCCAGCGCACTTGATCCGATTTCTACTGGGACAGTGGAAGAAACATTAGTGAATCTAAAAGATGATTACACGATCATCATTGTGACCCATAACATGCAACAAGCAGCTCGTATCAGTGACTATACTGCCTTTTTCTACTTAGGAAAAGCGATCGAATACGATAAAACGAATAAGATATTTACTAGACCAAAAATTAAAGCGACCGAAGATTATGTATCAGGTCATTTTGGGTAAGACGGAGGATTCGTTATGACAAAAGAAATTATCTCATCAAAAGATCTTCACTTATATTATGGAAAAAAAGAAGCGTTAAAAGGAATCGATCTAAGCTTCAATCAAGGCGAAATCACAGCGATGATTGGTCCTTCTGGCTGTGGTAAATCAACTTATCTACGCTCATTGAATCGAATGAATGATTTGATACCGAGTGTGACGATCACTGGAAGTGTCCTGTATAAAGGAAAAGATATCTATGGCCCTAAAACGGACATTGTTGAATTGCGTAAAGAAATTGGAATGGTCTTCCAACAACCAAATCCTTTTCCCTTTTCGATTTACGAAAATGTGATCTATGGGTTAAAACTAAAAGGCGAAAAAGATAAAAAAGTCCTTGATCAAGTAGTCGAAGAAAGTTTAAAGGCTGCATCTGTGTGGGATGATGTCAAAGACAAACTGCATAAAAGTGCCTTATCCTTATCAGGTGGTCAACAACAACGGGTATGCATTGCAAGAGTGTTAGCCGTCAATCCAGAAATTATTTTGTTAGATGAGCCAACTAGTGCGCTTGATCCTGTTTCTACTGGGAAAATCGAAAGCATGCTCTTGGAATTAAAGGAAAGATATACTATGATTATAGTTACGCATAATATGTCACAAGCTTCACGGATTTCTGATAAAACAGCCTTTTTCTTAGATGGGAATTTAATTGAGTTCAATGATACGAAAAAAATCTTTATGACTCCAGAAAAACAAGAAACGGAAGACTATATCTCAGGGCGATTTGGATAAGGAGGAAACGAAATGTTACGTACACAGTTTGAAGAAGAACTACTTAACCTTCATAATCAATTTTATGAGATGGGGATGATGGTAAGTAGTGCAGTGCATAAATCAGTTCGTTCTTATATCAAACATGATAAAGCACTTGCTCAAGAAGTGATCGAAAATGATATTAAAATCAACGACATGGAAACACGTTTAGAGAAAAAAAGTTTTGAAATGATTGCTTTGCAACAACCAGTGACTACAGACTTACGGATGATTATTACCGTGATGAAAGCTAGTTCTGATTTGGAACGAATGGCAGATCATGCGGTTTCAGTTGCCAAATCAACGATCCGTGTGAAAGGTCAAACCAGAATCCCAGAGATCGAAAAAGAAATCTCTGATATGTCTGATTATGTCAAAAAAATGGTGGACAATGTGTTGGTTGCTTACGTCAAAACGGATGAAAAAGATGCTCGAACGATCGCAAATATGGATCAACGGGTCAATGATTATTTCAATCGCATCTACAATGCAACGATCAAAAATATGCAGTCTGATCCAGAAACAGTCATCAGTGGGACAGATTATCTAAATGTTGCCAGCTACTTAGAACGGATTGGCGATTATGTAACGAATATTTGTGAATGGATCGTGTATCTAGCTACAGGAAAAATCACCGAATTAAACTCAAATCATAACGAAATTTTCTAACTCTTGAAGATTGGAAAGTAACGATCAACGTGTGAGTTATAAGAAATAAGCCGAAAAATTCCAAAATAGGAAATATCCTAGGAATTCTTCGGTTTTTTTGTAACTTGAAGACTTAGAGTGAATATTGCTGACTTCTCTGAGAGAAAAAGGTCAAGACTAATTGTCATTTGTATAATCGAAATTCAGCGACTAGTCTTTGTTTTTTCAACTCGTTCAATTATAATAAGAGCATAGAGATGAAAAGGAGTGAAAGAAGATGAAATTTGTTGAGCAAGATTTTGCTTATTATGAGCGGACAATCAAAAGAATGTATCAAAGTTATTATTGAAAGCGAATTCTAATCTTAGCATTCGTACTCGTGATTGTTCTGGCTTATACAGGCATCTTTCAGGAACATTTGCTTTATAATGTTTTACTGATGATAATCATTGCTGGGGGAGGTATTTATCTTTATCTGCAAAAACAAAAATTTCCAGAGGTCTATCAAAAATATCTAGAGATAAATCAACCAGAAGCAAAAATCGTTAAGATCCAAGAAGCAGAGTATAGCTATAATGATCTTGAAGACAAGAGTGTCAGGATTAACAAAACTGGTATGCGTAATTTGCCGTCAAGGAATAAACAGTATACATTGATGGTTGGATTCTCCAAGTCCTTTTTTCCGCGTGAACCACTTCAAATTGTTTATTATGATATGCTTGAACTAACCTATGAAGAAAAGTTTCGTTTGAAGCGAAACGGCTATCATTCAATGCCACGTTTTTTGCGTCGGTTTACATTTAGTAATTTAAAAGAAAGTATTGGTAATATGGGACGTTTTATTGTCGGAAATATATTTTTACTAGTTATCCTGTTTCGTGTTATACGCTATTTATGGTCATTTATCCAATTGCTTTTTTAATATCCATAATATTCATACATAATTCATAAAAAAATAGAAAACAATATTTCTTGCCATAAAAAGGGAAAGAAATATTGTTTTTAAAGCATTATTGGCTGGTTCAATGGGAAGTAAATCGTTCAGTAACTCAAGTTGGAGAAAAAGTTACAACTTAAGTCCTATGACTTTTTCTTCCATTCCGTGCATAATATGAATGTAAGGAAAAGCTTGCAAACTATATTTGCTTAAGGAGGCAATTTCCATGAAAGAAAGAGAACGTATTTTAGACTTAGTTAAAAAAGGGATCCTTTCCACTGAAGAGGGCTTAGATTTATTAGAAAGCATGGCAACTGAGAAAGATGAAAAGCAAATCGCAAAAGAAGCAGATAAAGTAACTGCTAGTCATAAAGAAAAAGATCAAGCAACTCAATTGATCGATGAATTGGAAAATGGCACATCAGAAGAAATCCATTTTAATGCCGATCCAAAACAAAATGAAAAAGAAGATCAAGAAAATTTGGAACGTATCTTAGATGAGTTAGCAACACAAGCAAATCAAACGTCGGCTCATTTAGACGAAGTGAATGAAAAGTTAGCACAAAATAAAGCGGCACGCAATGACAAACAGGAAACATTGATGCAGCTGAATACCAAAGAAGAATTGGATGAACTAACAGAAGATGAGCTTCTCCAAAGAAAGACTATTGAATCTGAGATCAAGGAATTAGAAGCTGCGAGTGAACAATTAACAGAAGAACAATTGAAACTAGAAGTAGAATTAAAAGATATTCGCAAAAACCAATGGACAGAAAAGAAAGAAACAATTGCTGATAAATTTGAGTTACCAGATGACTGGAAAGAACAAGCCAACGATACATTGAACCAAGTTGGAGAAAAAATGTCTGAAGCTGGTTCTCAGCTAGGCAAGTTTTTGCGGAAGACATTCCAAACGGTATCGGAAACAGTTAATGAAAACATGGAATGGAAAGATGTCAATCTCCGTGTACCAGGTATCGCAACGACAAAATTTGAACACGAATTTTATTATGAAGCACCTGCAGCAAGTATTCTTGATATCAAAGCTGCAAACGGAAATGTCACATTGAAAACTTGGGAAAGTGAAGATGTGAAAGTTGAAGCTAAAATCAAATTATACGGTAAAATGAATGCAGAACCATTCGAGGCATTCTTAGAACGTAGTCAAATTGAAGTCAATGATGAGCATGTCTCATTCCAAATTCCAAATAAACGTGTACGTGCGGATCTAGTCTTTTATTTACCAAAACGAGTATATGACCATACAGCAATCAAATTGTTAAATGGGAATATTACGATTAACGACTTAGAAGGTAAAGATGTGTACACCAAATCGACAAATGGAAATATCGTCATTCAAAAATTACAAGCAACCATGCTTGAAATTGAAGGCGTTAATGGGAATATCGATGTTCAATCAGGTGCAATCTTAGATTCGATCATCGAAACAGTGAATGGTACGGTCACTGTAGGAACAACCCCTGAAAATCTTTCCGTTTCTCTCGTTAATGGGGATGTACGGTTGACAATGAAAGAAGAACATTTGAAAAAAATTGAAGCAAGTTCAGTCAATGGCAATGTCAAAGTAGCTTTACCAACAGGAATTGGCATGGAAGGTAATGCGAAAACAAGTTTAGGCAGCATCAACAGCCGCCTGACTGATTATGAAGTAATCCGTGAAAAAAAAGAACGGACCAATCAATTACTACAGTTCCGTCGTCTCTCTGAAAATGAAGTAGCTAGAATCCAATTATCGACTACGACTGGTAGTATTTATTTAAAAGATACGGATCAATAAAGTAATCAACCGGTGAGTTAGCTTATTCTAACAATCGAAAGCAGGATTGATAAGTGGGATGTACGTTCACTATTAAACGATGATACTTGGTCATTCGTTCCTTTAACGAGGAAAAGCAAAAATCTTTGGAGAAAAAGTGTAGTGAGAATGAACAGTTTATCTATTGTCACACTCTTTTTCTTCCATTAAAATGAATAGAACAGAGGTGAAAGTAAAATGAAAAGAAAATTGACAAAATCAAATAAAAATATTGTTTTGACTGGTACATTAGCTGGGATTGCAGAATATCTTGGAATTGATCCAACGGTAGTTCGTGTGATCTATGTATTCCTAAGCTTAGTGGCATTTGGAAGTCCAGTTATCTTATATATTTTATTGGCTTTGCTCATCCCTTCTGGACGAAACAAACAGACTCGTTATGGGCATGAAAACCAATATTATCAAAATAATAATTATCATCATGAACAAACAAAAAAACGTAAAGAGGCGGAAAAGGTCAATGATGACGAATGGAGTGACTTCTAATGTCTTATCTTCAGCGCCTCATCGTGAATACGTTGACGTTCATCTCTCTGGCAGTGATTTTTCCGACGATGATTTATGTAGATAGTATTTGGACAGCTATTTTAGCAAGTTTCGTATTGTCCATCTTGAATATGTTCATTAAACCTATTCTAACAATTTTATCACTACCATTCACTTTAGTGACACTGGGCTTGTTCACATTTGTCATCAATGCGGCAATCTTGAAGATGACTTCCTTTTTTGTTGGAGCATCTAATTTTAATTTTGCTTCCTTTGGTTCAGCTTTTTTGATTGCTGTGATCATGTCAGTGGTGAATATGATTGTCAGTGAACACAATAGTAGAAGGTAAACGTGAACAATCGATAATGACTAAAAGGGTACATCCATGGGAAATGTCTTAAATTCCTTGGTTGTACCTTTTTGCTTTGTTTTATAAAAAAAGTGAATTTAAAATAAAAACGTTTTTTTTATTTGGTAGTACTTTTTGTCAGACAATGATAAAATGGGAAGGAACACTCTAATAGAAATGAGGTAGCACGAATGGCAGAAGTTGTAAAAGTAAGCCAATTAGTAGAAAAATTATCATTAGAAATAGTGACTGGTGATGAAAAGAGTTTGGAGCGTGTTATCGTAACTGGTGACATCTCAAGACCTGGTTTAGAATTGACCGGTTATTTTAATTATTATTCACATGATCGTTTACAATTATTTGGGAGCAAAGAGATTAGCTTTGCTGAACGGATGATGCCGGAAGAAAGACTGATGATCATGAGAAGATTGTGCAGTGAGGATATGCCAGCATTCATTATTTCTCGGGGGCTTCCAGCTTCTGAAGAAATGATTCAAGCAGCCAACGAATACGGTATGGCTGTCTTACGTTCACCAATCTCCACATCACGTTTGCTTGGAGAATTATCTAGTTATTTAGATGGTCGTTTAGCTCCTAGAACGAGCGTTCATGGTGTGCTAGTCGATGTTTATGGGTTAGGTGTACTCATTCAAGGGGATAGCGGAATTGGTAAGAGTGAAACCGCATTAGAATTAATCAAACGTGGTCATCGCCTGATTGCTGATGACCGAGTAGATGTTTATCAACAAGATGAACTGACAGTCATTGGTGAACCACCAAAAATCTTAGAACACTTGATAGAGATCAGAGGGATCGGAATCATTGATGTCATGAACTTGTTTGGAGCAAGTGCTGTCCGTGGTTCAATGCAAGTGCAGTTAGCCGTTTATTTAGAAGCCTGGGCGAAGGACAAAAAATATGATCGACTAGGTTCTGAAGATACTTCTGTGGAAATTGCAGAAGTGGGGATTCCACAAATAAAAATACCTGTCAAAACTGGACGAAACGTGGCCATCATCATCGAAGTCGCAGCAATGAATTTCCGAGCAAAAACGATGGGATTTGATGCAACAAAAACGTTTGAAGAAAGATTAAGTCGTCTGATCGAAGAAAATTCAGGGGCACAATAGCAAGGAGTGGAAACATGATAGCGCAAATCGATCGGGTAGCGTTCAATCTTTTAGGAATACCAATCTATTGGTATGCTTTGATCATTGTATCGGGAATAATTATTGCCATGTGGCTAAGTAGCCGTGAAGCCGTACGTGTTGGCTTAAAATCTGAGGATATCACTGATTTTATGTTGTGGGGATTGCCACTTTCAATTATTGGGGCACGGTTGTACTATATTTTATTTGATTTACCACAATATATAGCTGATCCTATTCAAATATTCAATATCCGTTCTGGCGGGTTAGCTATTTATGGTGGATTGATCGCAGGTGCCATTACTTTATATTTCTTTACCAAATACCACTTTATTTCCATGTGGACATTTTTAGATATTGCCGCACCAAGTGTCCTACTCGCTCAAGCAATTGGGCGTTGGGGAAATTTTATGAATCATGAAGCTTATGGCCCTGTCACGACGAGAATCTTTTTAGAAAATCTTCATATCCCAAGATTCATAATTGATAATATGTACATTGAAGGTTTTTATCGTCAACCTACCTTTTTATATGAATCCGTTTGGAGTTTGATTGGCTTTATCCTACTCCTATTTTTAAGAAACAAAAAGCATTTACTGAAAAAAGGAGAAGTTTTACTTGTTTATGTGATGTGGTACAGCTTCGGGCGCTTTTTTATCGAAGGATTACGGACAGATAGTTTATACTTCTTAGGTGTTATTCGTATCTCCCAATTGTTGTCAGCCTTTTTATTCGTTGGAACAATTATTCTGTTTATCTGGCGTAGAAAAAAAGGAAATCTACCAGATTACGATCGCACTTTTGGTAAAAATCAAATGATTATCTAATTTACAGAGCTAAAAAAATGAAAAAAATAGCAGGAGTGGTAAAATGAAATATAGGGTGGCAGTCTTAGGAGCTGGCTCATGGGGGACAGCTCTTGCGCAAGTTCTTGCTGAAAATGGACATGATGTTCGCCTATGGGGACATCGTCAATCGCAAATAGACGAGATCAACCAACAACACACCAATCAAAAATATTTACCCGACTATCATTTGTCAATGTCAATCCGTGGTTTTAGTGAGTTGGAACAGGCAGTTCAAGATATTGATGCCTTGTTATTCGTGATTCCGACACGAGCCATTCGCTCTGTAGCACAAGAGGTGGTCACTAAATTGAATACCAAGCCTGTAATCATCCATGCAAGCAAGGGTCTAGAACAGGAAACACACAAACGGATCTCAGAAATTCTTTTAGAAGAGATCCCGAGTGACAAACGTCAATCCATTGCTGTTTTATCTGGTCCGAGTCACGCAGAAGAAGTAGCAAATCATGACATTACTACGATCACAGCTGCTAGCACAGATCAAAAAACAGCTTCCTTTGTCCAAAAGTTATTCATGAATCATTATTTTAGGATTTATACCAACCCTGATGTGATTGGGGTTGAAATGGGGGCTGCATTGAAAAATATTATTGCTCTTGGTGCAGGAGCAATCCACGGATTAGGTTTCGGAGATAATGCAAAAGCTGCTATTATGACTAGAGGTTTAGCTGAAATCAGTCGTTTAGGTGTTGCCATGGGTGCCAACCCATTGACTTTTATTGGTCTTAGTGGTGTGGGCGATTTGATCGTTACTTGTACTAGTATCCATTCGCGAAATTGGCGAGCGGGCAATTTGTTAGGTAAAGGGCATGAACTGTCAGAAGTATTGGAAAATATGGGGATGGTTGTGGAAGGTGTCCATACGACAAAAGCCGCAAAAGAACTTGCTCAGCAAGTAGGTGTAGACATGCCAATCACTCAAACAATTTATGAAGTACTTTATGAAAATAAAAATGTACAAATTGCGGCAAGAGAAATCATGTTGCGAGATGGAAAAAAAGAAAATGAATTTTCACGATTAATTTTTTAGAGGAGAGATGACAAATGAAAGTAAAAAAGGCAGTTATTCCAGCAGCAGGTTTAGGAACAAGATTTTTACCTGCAACAAAAGCGATGGCAAAAGAAATGCTTCCAATCGTTGACAAACCAACGATTCAATTTATCGTAGAAGAAGCACTTAAATCAGGGATCGAAGACATTTTGATCGTCACTGGGAAAGCAAAACGACCAATCGAAGACCATTTTGATTCAAATATCGAGTTAGAAACGAATTTGAGTGAAAAAGGGAAAACAGAATTATTGAAGTTGGTTGAAGAAACAACTGATGTAAATCTACACTTCATTCGTCAATCTCATCCAAAAGGGTTAGGACATGCTGTATTACAAGCCCGTGCTTTTATCGGTAATGAACCTTTTGTTGTGATGTTAGGTGATGATATCATGGAAGATGAAGTACCTTTGACACAACAATTGATTGATGACTATGAGCGGACACATGCATCAACAATCGCAGTGATGGAAGTGCCACAAAAAGATACGTCTAAATACGGAATTATTAATCCTGGTGAAGAATTAGAAGAAGGATTGTTCAATGTTAAAAACTTCGTTGAAAAACCAGACTCAAGTAAAGCACCAAGTAATTTAGCTATTATTGGACGCTATTTATTAACTCCTGAAATCTTTGATGTTTTGGCAGAACAACAACCAGGTGCTGGGAATGAAATCCAACTGACAGATGCGATTGATACATTGAATAAAACACAACGAGTATTTGCTCGTAACTTTACAGGCAAACGCTATGATGTTGGTGACAAGTTTGGTTTCATGAAAACCAGTATCGAATACGGCTTGACTCATCCAGAAGTCGGCGAACCATTAAAAGAATATATCAAAGAGCTAGGGAAACAATTAGAAGCTGATCAAACGATGGTACCAAAAAAAGACAACAAAAAAATTGAATCAAAAGATGAGCTGAAAAAATAAATTTTTTAGCAATGAAAGCTTCAACTGCTCTTATCCAAAAAAAGTAGTTGAAGCTTTGCTATTTTTTATTTGTTTAAAAAATGCGAAAATGCTATGCTTATAGAAAGAGTATCAGAAGGGAGTTCGAGTATGACAGGCGGAGAAATTGCTGGGCTGATTGCGGCCATCGCATTTGCAGTCCTCGTTGTTTTTATCATAAGAGTATTGTTACAATTATCAAAAACATTAGAAAAAGTGGATCAAACAGTGGCAGAAGCAAATACGACGATTGAAGTCGTCACCAAAGATGTCGATCTTTTGTCAAGGCAGGTGGAAGGTTTACTAGTCAAAAGTAATGAATTGCTTTTAGACATCAATGGGAAAGTAGAAACGATTGATCCATTATTTACAGCTATCGCAGATTTAAGTGAAAGCGTGTCAGAATTGAATACATCAAGTAAAAATATCGTAACCAAAGTTGGTGGGATTGGGCGTACAACAGCTAAAGCTACCGTGGCTGGAAAAGTTGGTGGCACAGCTTTAAAGTTTTTCAAAAATAAAAAACATACAGAAAAGACTGGAGGAATTTAATTATGGCAAAAAAAGGTGGATTTTTACTAGGAGCAGTTATTGGTGGGACAGCAGCGGCAGTCGCAGCATTATTATTAGCACCAAAGTCAGGAAAAGAACTACGCGATGAACTTGCTGCACAAGCAGATGATTTACTTGATATGGCTTCAGACTACACGGATATGGCAAAAGAAAAAGCGCAAGATCTATCCCAACAAGCTGGTGACTTAGCTGGTAGCGTGAAAAATAAAGTCAATCATTCTGCAAATGATGTCGAAGATGAGTCTGAAGACATTTTATTAACATTAAAAGAACAATCAGAAGATCTTTCTCATCGCTTCAAGAAATCAGCAGATGAGCTTAAAAAGCCAGTCGGACAAATGAATGAAACAGTTAAAGATGCATCTGAAGATATGATGATCAATGCGAAAGATGCTGCAGGTGAAGCTGGACAAACAGTCAAAGAAGGCATTGCTGAAGCAAAACCAGTCGTAAAAGATGCGCAAGCAATGGCAGATATGGCTAAAGAAGATGTCAAAGCTAAAAAAGAAGATTTAAAAGATACATTTACTGACAATGGAAAATAGCCAATTTCTATTTTTAGTAGGTAATTAATAGATACTTTTTCGATTTCAGTTAATCGAACGGAACAAGTGATGAATATCAAAGCTAGCAAAGTTTCCTAGCTTTGATATTTTTTTGTTTGATAATTGCTAGAATAATACATAATGTAAAGGTCTAATTTGCGTAATCACTTGATAGCATGCTTATTACCATGAGAGTGAAGACACTATAAAAGAACCAGAATGATCAGAAGAATTCGTATAATCTATTGGTAACCAGAGCTCTTTGGTATGAATGAGCCAACAACGATTAGTGAGGTTGAAGATAAGAAAAAAATGAGTCTAGGACTAACAGTCACCCTAGACTCATTAATAGATGTAGAAGTGATAAACGGCGTTCAAGAAGCAACTCCTCAACAATAAACGATAATTTTCTAAAATAAGAGAAGCTATTTTAAAAAATCATCGCTTATTCGTTCGGAGTTAACCGCTTCTTTCACGACCTTACTCAATAACCAATAATTCTTTTGGCGTAGTTGTAAATGGAATACAGCCGTCTTTTGTCACATAGACACAGTCTTCGATTCGAACACCTACTTGATCAGGGATATAGATTCCTGGTTCAAGTGAGAAGCACATGCCTTCTTCGATGACTAAATCATTTCCTGCTACAAGGGAAGGAAATTCATGGACAGTGGTTCCGATTCCGTGACCTAGACGATGATTGAAGTATTCGCCATAGCCATAGCTATTGATTACATTTCTTGCAATTTGATCTAGTTCGGCAGCCGTTACGCCGGGACGTACAGCTGCTTGGGCAGCTAATTGTGCCTCAAGTGTGATTTGATAAATTTTTTCCTGAAATTCAGTTGGTTTTTTATAGGCTACAGTTCGAGTAGCATCGCTGCAATAACCATCCCAAACAACACCTAAATCAAACAAAACAAGTTCATTAGGCGAAATTTTTGTGCTGCCTGGAGCACCGTGGGGGCTTGCTGCGTTTTTACCAGCTAAAACGAGCGTGTCAAACGACATTTGCGAAACACCTTGTTTTTTTAGTTGATATTCGATTTCTGCAATGATTGCTTGCTCAGTAACACCTTCTTTTACTGCCTTAAAGCCGATTTCAAAGGCAACATCTGCCCATTTACCAGCAGCAAGTAATTGGTCTTTTTCTTCCAACGTTTTGATTAATTGGAGACGTTGAATGATTGCTGTTAAATCAGTAAAGTTGTCAGAACCAGTTAGAACATCTGAAATGGCATCGAAACGATCAACGGTTAACGCATTTTTTTCGATTCCGATATTTCCAGGCTGACCATAACGGTGACGAATTTCTTTCCCAATGATTTCCCAAGGATTTTCGCTGTCTAAATAGCCACGAACATCAAAAGACCATGCACTGTTTTGTGCATCTTCAACTTCTAAAGCCGGAGTGAATAAAAAAGGATCCTGTTCAAGTGGGATAAATAGTGCTAAGACACGTTCATGGGGTTCACTTTCGTATCCTGAAAAATAAGCGATGTGTCCTGGATCACTAATATAGGCAAGATCCACTTGATTTTGAGCCATCCATTTACGTAATTCGTTGATTTTTACGTTATTCATTTTGGCATCCTTCTTTCTAATTTATTGAATTATTAGATAATTGTACCACTTAATGTTTCAAAGACCAACGTATAAAAGTGAAAAAATGAATTATTTTCATGAAAGCGGTAGTAAAACGGTTGCAATTTTGAGTATTATTTGTTATCCTGTTTTAGAAATGTAAAGCGTATTTTCAGAAAACATATAAAAATGAACAGGAGAGCAAGAATGGAAAAGCAAACAATTACTATTTATGATGTAGCGAGAGAGGCAAATGTTTCGATGGCTACTGTTTCACGTGTCGTTAACGGGAATCCGAATGTCAAACCTGCGACTAGAAAAAAAGTGTTAGAAGTCATTGATCGATTGGACTATCGTCCGAATGCTGTTGCACGTGGGCTAGCAAGTAAGAAGACAACGACAGTAGGGGTAATCATTCCAGATGTCAGCAATATGTTTTTTGCTTCTTTAGCACGTGGGATCGATGATGTTGCTACAATGTACAAATACAACATCATTTTAGCAAATTCAGACGGCAATGATCAAAAAGAAGTGAATGTATTAAATAACTTGTTAGCAAAACAAGTAGATGGCGTGATCTTCATGGGACATCATATCACTGATGAAATCCGTGGTGAGTTTTCTCGATCTAAGACTCCTGTAGTATTGGCTGGCTCAATTGACCCTGATGAACAAGTTGGAAGTGTGAATATCGATTACACTTCAGCAACTAAGGATGCTGTCAATAAATTAGCTAAGAATGGCAATAAAAAAATTGCCTTTGTCAGTGGGGCATTGATTGATCCAATCAATGGTCAAAATCGCTTGAAAGGATATAAAGAAGCACTTAAAGAAAATAATTTACCTTACAGCGAAGGTTTGATCTTTGAAGCAGAGTATAACTTTAAAGACGGATTAACCCTAGTTGATCGCATTCATAATAGTGGCGCAACAGCTGTTTATGTTTCAGATGATGAATTAGCTATCGGTATTTTAGATGGTCTTTTAGATAAAGGTGTGAAAGTACCGGAAGAATTTGAGATCATTACAAGTAATAACTCATTGTTAACAGAAGTTGCACGTCCACGCCTAACAAGTATCACACAACCATTGTATGATTTAGGTGCCGTTTCAATGCGTCTATTAACAAAAATGATGAATAAAGAAGAAGTTGAAGAAAAAACAATTATCTTACCTTATGGAATTGAAGAAAAAGGATCGACGAAATAATAAGTGATTAACACTCCACTAGATGATGCTAGTGGAGTGTTTTTAACCTCTAAAAAGATTCAGTGATTGAAATAAGTAAACATTCGTTGAAGCTTTTAGCTAGTTAACAAGAACAACTATTTATTTTTTTTGTAAAAATTTGGACAAATTTTAGCTTTTTATTCCGTATAATGAAATGGAATCTCTATCAGAAGAGAAAATTTAAATTGTAAGGAGAAGTTATAAATGTCAGATTTTTATTTTGTGAAACTGCTTCCTGATGTTTACGATGAGTTAAAAACTTCAAAGTATAAAGACATAATATTAGAAAATTTAAATAGGACATATCTTGCATTGGAAAGAAATAGGAGAAATTGGTATATTCCTATTAAATCTTTTACAGAGAATGCTATTACAGATTTTGTATTTCCATTACCAGTAATGGAAGAGAAGTACAAGAACAATCGTCGCTGTACTCCAGGTTTTGTTTTTAATCATTCCTTATATCTTGATTCTTCACTGGTAATAGTAACTAAGGATCCGGGAATGGAATTATATCGTCCGTTTATAGAAGAAAATAAAGAAAAGATCATAGAAAAATTTTATTATTTTGTAAGTGTGGCACATCATATTAATGCACGTGTTAAGTGGGATAGCTCAATTGACTTATTTCCAGAAGGAGTTGAATATATACTAAATCTTAGGTTTAATGAGGGAATAGACGATAAAAGTATACAAAGCTTGAACAAACGGGGGGATAGGGAAGGGATTGAAACGTATCGAAAAAAACAACTTTCAACTTTTCTAGAAGAGGATAATTTTATTAAGTTTTTATCTGTTACAGCGCATCTTCCTTGGCAACACTCAAAAATAACCCAAAACCTGATCGCCCAAAAACCAGATGTCCAATTGGCTCTCGAGGCTCAGGAATGGAAGAAACTAGAAAAAAAATTAAAACTGGGTCCAGAGGCACTTTATAGAGACCATACAGAAGTACGTTTCGACAAAGAAACAAAAAGTAAACTAACAGCCTCTTTTCTAGTACAGGTTTTCGATGTTAGTGAATTAGCGGAAAAGCAAGAAATACCCAGACCAGCATACTATGTAGGGAATCAAACAGTTGATTCATTTCTCTACCAAATTTTGTTCCAAAGTATTAACCAATTTAAAAATATGCCAATCGAGATTCAGTCAGGGATGAATGATAAACAAACATTGAGTAACTTTATGCGTTCAGCCATACATAAGACAAGAGGGACTAGTACCGATTATTCAGACCAATTAGAATATTTTAAATCAGAAGCGATTGGTTATATCTTAGCAAAACATATAGGTTTACATACGGAGAGTTATTCTTTTGAATATCTTTCTACTTTGAAAAAAAGTGAATTGTCTGACAGTAAAATCGATGCTATTTTAGTTAGCATTAGTAGGAAAGTAAGTCAAATATATGGACGGTTTAGAGACAATTTTAACGATATTTTGAAAAAAAGCATGGAAAATGATACAGTCATCCAATTTCAAAACAATCAATCTATTGAGTTATTAGATCCTGTCAACAAATGGAGAAAAAGACGTGAAGCTTCAAATGAACGTAATCAAAAAAGGGGTGACAGCATACGTTTGGAAGAAGAGAAACAAAAACAGCATGACCCACAAGTATGGATAGAAGTACAAACGAACAGTAGCGAAAGAACCAATTGGAATAAAGATGAAAGTAAGATGCAAAGTCCTGAAGAGCCAAATAGAGAAAACAATAGCGATTATTGTAGGGAAATCGAAAGTAAGCAAGCGATGACTGTCAAAGAAGGGGATAACCGGCAATCAGGTGACTTTAAAGGAAAAGACAAAGATGATGCAAGCCTACCTTTAGAAAAAGCTGAGCCCTCGATGAATATCGAGGGAAATGACCAACAGTCAGATAACCTAAAGAAATCAAGTGAAACGAACCCGCTGTGGTTTGAAATTGGGGTATGGGAACCAGTCATACATGAAAAAGAAAAAAGCAAACCTGCTACCAATGATCTAAATAGTTTTAACCCTAGCACCTTTAAAAGCTTGACTGCTCCTAAATTCAAAGAAGGAACCAGCCTATATTTAGAAAAAGCTGAGCCCTCAATGAATATCAATGGAAATGACCAACAGTCAGATAACCTAAAGAAATCAAGTGAAACGAACCCGCTGTGGTTTGAAATTGGGGTATGGGAACCAGTCATACATGAAAAAGAAAAAAGCAAACCTGCTACCAATGATCTAAATAGTTTTAACCCTAGCACCTTTAAAAGCTTGACTGCTCCTAAATTCAAAGAAGGAACCAGCCTATATTTAGAAAAAGCTGAGCCCTCAATGAATATCAATGGAAATGACCAACAGTCAGATAACCTAAAGAAATCAAGTGAAACGAACCCGCTGTGGTTTGAAATTGGGGTATGGGAACCAGTCATACATGAAAAAGAAAAAAGCAAACCTGCTACCAATGATCTAAATCAGTCTAAATATTCACCGACTACAGATAAAAATACTCATCAACAGCAAACAGTGGATCAAAAAAGGAATAAAGCAATGAACTTAGTCAAACAGCAAGAAAAAAAGCGTATGGGCGCTACTGAAAAATTAACAAGATAAAAACAGTCGCCATAATTGACGACTGTTTTTTAGGTCCTTTGTCAAATAATGTTGGTGCGTTTCATCAATATTATTTGACAAAGTCTGAGTTATTCTTTTTCTTTATCATTTTCTTTTTTTGCTGGATGCTCTCGAGCAAAGGCTGAAGCAGTTCCCCAATAGTTTTTATAGTTTTCATCCGTTCCACCGACACCAAACTTGAATGTTGATTTTTTTGGACCATTTTTTGCCCAAAGCGATTCAACTGTCTGACTTGGTGTTTCGATGGTTTTCTTATCAACAGTAACTTTACCAGGAAGTTGTCCTGTAAAGGATGCTACTTTTTTCTTGGAGACATCAGAAGATAATTCAAATTTATCCTTTGTCCCGAACATCGCTGGATTTGCTTGGTATACTTGATTAATGAGATTGGCTAAATAGCTAGAAGAACGTAATCGGGCTCTTGAGTCCATTCCAGTGTTGTCATCGTGACCTGCCCAACTACTGATCGTAATAGATGGCGTTGAAACAATCAGCCAAGAATCACGGTAGTCATTTGTTGAACCTGTTTTGCCGATCCAATCCGCTTGTCCCAGTTCATGATTTAAAGCAGTAATATCATCTTTAAAAGGTGTCGTGATTTTCGCAGTGATTACACTACGCATCATATCATTCATAATTGATGCTGTAGCTTCAGAATACACTCTTACAGGTTTTTCCTCATGTTTGTAGATGACTTTTCCTGAGTTATCAGTAATTGAATCAATCAAATAACCTTCTTGATAGACCCCGCCATTAGCTAAAGCTTGGAAGCCATTGGTTTGTTCCAAAGTCGTTACATCAACGGTTCCCAAAGGTGCAGACTCAACGCTCCAATTATCGTTGGTTGGATAATTCATTTTTGCCAAGTAATTTTCATAAGCATATTGTTTAGAACCACCATTTTCTAAAACATCCTGATATAAATGATAGGCAGGGATATTGTTAGACCATTCCAAAGACTCTCGAATCGTTTGGAAGGTATTAGAACCTTCATTCGTTGCATTGACGATTTTTTCTCCTGCGTTACTTCCTTCTTGCCAGGTAGTTGCGTAATCAGAAACACGTGATTCTGATCCTACGAGCCCCATATCGATGGCTGGACCATACACGAGTACTGGTTTAATCGAAGACCCAGCTTGTCTTTGGGTGTCAAAAGCATGATTATTTTGGTTTTGTAGATAATTTCTACCACCAACAAAACCATAGATACGACCAGTTTTATTATCCATCAAGACATTTCCTGTCTCAACTTGTGTGGCTTTGCCATCGTCTAATAGATGACCATAACTTTTTGCTGCTTCTTGCATTGCCGCATAAACATTTTTATCGATCGTTGAATGGATCGTATAACCTTTGTTTTGGATCGTTTGTTGTGCTTTTTGATAGTAGGCATCATAGACTGAACTATCAGATAAATCTGCATCATCTTTTTCAGCTAATTGTTTAGTGATGATCTCTGTGGCTTCACCCATAACGGTATAATATAGAAACTCACGATCACTTTGTTCAGCAATCTGTTGTGGTAAGAAATCTTTCGTGAGATCATAAGCTTTCGCTTCTTCATATTGTTGTTTTGTGATTTTATTTTCACGATACATGCTGAATAGAACCACATCTTTTCGATTCAATCCTGCTGAAAGGTCTTCTTTTAAACTCCCAGTATTTGTATAAGGACTATAAGTGATCGGACTTTGTGGCAAACCTGCGATAAAGGCAGCTTGTGGTAAGTTGACATCTTTGGCATTAACACCAAAGATTCCTTTCGCTGCTTCTTGTACACCAGCGATATTTTGTCCTTTATTGTTTCGACCAAATGGAGAAACATTTAGATACATAGAAATAATTTCATTTTTGGAAAAGTGTTTCTCGACTTGTGCTGCTAATAAAATTTCATTTGCTTTTCGCTTGAATGTTGTTTCATCAGTTAAGATTTGTTGTTTGACTAACTGTTGAGTCAACGTGGAACCACCGGAAGAACCGATACCAGTTGCTTCAGAAAATAAAGCACGCAAAACAGCTTTTGGTACATAGCCGTTATGTCGCTCAAAATACTCATCTTCAGTACTAATGATTGCAGTTTTCAATAAAGGCGAAATTTGATCTGAAGGAACGGCTGTCCGCATTAAATCAGTTTGGATCTTTGATATTTCAGAATTGTCAGCATAAACAAGTTTAGATGTTTCTGTAATGTTGCCAAGCTCTGATTGCAGGGTTGCTTTGGATGGTATTTCGGTATCTTCAACAAGATAGGCAAAATAACCAGCTCCGATACCAACACCAAGGGCTGCCAGTAGCAGAAGAAGGACGACGATAAAAGTAGTCAGTGATTGGAAGACACCAAAAGCGATGTTTAATCCCAACCATTTTTGCTTTTTCCTTCGATGTTGCTTTTTCCGAGTATCTTTACGTGGCAAAAGGGTTCACCTCAACTAATAGTTTTATTTCGCTAATTATAGCAAATAATGGAACAAAAAAATAGATATGGTGATTTTTATAAGGATTATTTCAACTTTCTTTTTCTGAATGATAGAGTGAACGAGAAACTTAAAGCACTAGACCGGTTTTCGAGTCGTAAACTTTCCTTTCCCTATATGTTCAGTTAAAATAGAAAAAGATTAGCTTATTTAGAGTGATTATCAATGAATGGAATATGGCTTGATAAGGATTTCGATCATTGACTCACTTTTTATGGAGAGGAAGAATTTTATGTTATTAGGGTCACACGTAAGCATGAGTGGGAAAAAAATGCTATTAGGGGCAGCAGAAGAAGCTGCAAGTTACGGTGCTTCAACCTTTATGATTTATACTGGAGCACCGCAAAATACTAGACGTAAAGCAATTGAAGACATGAATATCGAAGCGGGGAAAGCGTATATGAAGGAACATGGATTATCTGATATAGTGGTTCATGCACCTTATATTATTAATTTGGGAAATACGATTAAACCGGAGATGTTTCCTTTTGCGGTTCAATTTTTAAGAGAAGAGATCGTCCGAGCGGAGGCTTTAGGAGCAACACAGATCACTTTGCATCCAGGTGCCCATGTCGGTGCAGGTGCCGAAGCTGGTATCGCCAAAATCATTAAAGGATTGAATGAAGTTTTGACGAAAGAACAGACTGCACAAATTGCTTTAGAGACAATGGCTGGTAAAGGGACGGAAGTCGGTCGGACATTTGAAGAATTAGCGCAGATCATTGATGGCGTGACTTTGAATGAAAAATTATCTGTGACATTTGATACTTGTCATACGAACGATGCAGGCTATGACGTGTGTCATGATTTTTCAGGTGTCATGACAGAATTTGATAAAGTAATCGGCTTGGATCGATTGAAAGTGTTACACATCAATGACTCGAAGAATCCTCAAGGGTCACATAAGGATCGTCATGCTAATATTGGTTTCGGGACGATCGGTTTTGATGCACTGAAAGAAATCGTACATGAACCGATGTTTTCAGATATTGCCAAAATCTTAGAAACCCCTTATGTAGGGAAAGAGAAAAAAACGGCCTATGCACCATATGGAAAAGAAATTGCTATGTTAAAAGAAAAACACTTTGATCCAGAAGCTTTCCCAGAATTATTAGCAGCAGTGAATGAATAAACAAATGAAACCTTAAAGTTTTGATTGTAGGATCTGTGCAAAAACTACATGATATTAGTAGTAAAAAACGTGATTCGTTTGCTTCACGAAGACATTTCAACAAATGGACATAAAAGTTGTTGAATGTAGTTATACGAATTAAAATAAGCCGAAGAATTTCCCTGAGTAACTATTTCGGGATTCTTTGGCTTATTTTTTAAAGTTGGACACTTAAGGAACAACTTTTTTATCATCTAATCTTTTTATTAGTTATTTTCTTGAACGGTTAGTTGTTGCAAACGTTCTGCGTATCTTTTGTTCCCTTTATACAAGTCGACGATCGTCCAACACAATAAGGCTAAGACAGCAAAGATAATCAAGTAGGCCACATTGTCTGCCCACATCAATTCATTGGTAGTTGCTTGATCACCAAAGAAACTTTCGATTTGTCCGGGTAATCCTCGTAAATTCAAGAATGTCAGACTGATTACGGAGATCCAGCCTAAAGATTTAACGAATAGATTATTTTTAAATTGTTTCCCCATCTCTACTTCACTATTTGTCATCATCAATAATGGAATCATTGAAAAAGGAAGCGCAAATGCAAGAAATACTTGAGATTCGTTCATCAAATGATTCAAAGCAGTATGTTCTTCGATCGTTCCTTTCGTGCTGGTAAAGAGGACACAGAGTAAAACAGGGATGACAGACAAGAGACGTGTGACCAAACGACGTAACCAAATCGGCATACGCATGTGGATAAAGCCTTCCATGATCACTTGTCCTGTCAGTGTTCCAGTAATCGTAGAATTTTGTCCAGAAGCTAAAAGTGCAACAGCAAATAATGTAGATAAAATGCCAGATTTTGCTACAGTGGTCAATACATCATTGCTCATAACAGAAGGATTAGACAATGTTTCGTAAAGCCCAAAAAATGATGGGTCTTGCACAGAACCATTTTTAAATACTGCAACGCCCATGATCAAAAGTAAAGCATTGACTAAAAAAGCCATAGTTAATTGAATATTAGAATCCCAAGTTGTAAAACGAACAGCTCGAGCGATATCGGTTGGGTCTTTCCGATCGATTTCTCTCGTTTGTGAGACTGCAGAATGGAGATACAAATTATGAGGCATGACAGTTGCGCCAATGATTCCTAATGCACCTGTCAATGGTGTTTCACCACCAATCATCGGTGAATCAGCAAACGTTTTGCTATTAGGAACAAAGCCAGCAAATAAATGTTTCCAGTCGGGATTTGACAAAGCCACTTGGTAGACAAAAACGAATAAAATGACAAAGATCAAACAAACGACGATGGCTTCAATTTTACGAAAGCCAATCTTAGTTAACATCAATAAAACAAAAACATCAAAAACAGTAATAAATACGGCAATTACTAATGGAATATCAAAAAGTAAATAAAGGGCAATGGCGGCCCCAATTACTTCTGCAATATCGGTTGCCATGATTGCCAATTCAGTTAACACCCACAAAATCACACCAAGTGTTTTACTTGTACGGGCTCGGATGGCTTGGGCTAAATCCATTTGACTAACGATGCCTAGTTTTGCTGCCATATATTGCAAAAGCATAGCGACTAAGCTGGATAAAAGAATGACTGACATCAGTAAATATTGAAAGTTTTGACCTCCTGTAATAGAAGTCGACCAGTTTCCTGGGTCCATATAACCTACCGCAACGAGTGCGCCAGGACCTGAATAAGCTAATAATGTTTTAAAAAAACTTTTCCCTTTAGGAACTTTGACTGTTCCGTTCACTTCAGCTAAAGATAAGCCGTTGGTGTGTTCAATCAATTTTTGTTTATGGAATTGATTACTCAAAAAAATCACCTCTCATTTTCTTCACGACACCATTCTACACCTGCATCAAAAAAATTGAAAGCAATTTATTCGGTTTGCCTAAAAAAAATATATGGTTAAGCTTCTTTTTGGCGAAGTTATAGGAAATCAGTAAAATAAACTTTTTAGCCAAAACTAAAGAAAACGCCTTTCTTTTTTGGGAAAACTTTAGTAAAATAAGTCATTGAGAGCAATTCGGAAATAGAAAGGAGAGATTTATATGGTAAAAACAGGAATAGTCGTACTTATCGCAGTTATTGCTTTATTAATCGGCGCAATCGGTGGATTCTTTTTTGCGCGTAAATATATGAAAGATTATTTAGAAAAAAATCCTCCCGTTAATGAGGACATGTTACGATCAATGATGATGTCAATGGGGCAAAAACCATCTGAAAAGAAAATTCGTCAGATGATGCAACAAATGAAAAACCAAGGGAAAAAATAAGGTTTTCATTGGACAAATCATAGCGGGCTGATTGATTTCAGCTCGCTTTTTTTGTTAGATGGATTTATGGAAGCGATTAAAAACAAGGTTGTGTAGTTAGTGAGAAAAATAAGTAACACTGACTAAATTTTCAAGAGAAAAAGAGGTTGATGGGAGTTAAAAAGGAGGAAAAATATGTCTATTTTTAGGAAGTTGGGTTGGTTTTTTAAACAAGAAAAGAAGCACTATGTGATCGGCGTTTTTTCTTTATTATGTGTTGCCTTGGTTCAGTTAGTTCCGCCTAAAGTAATCGGGATCATTATCGATGAGATTGCAGATAAGAATCTCTCCATGCGATTTATCGTCTTTTGGATCGCTGTATTAATCGGATCTGCCATTTTACAGTATCTCTTTCGTTTCATTTGGCGGGTGAATATTTGGGGAAGTGCAGCGAGGTTAGAGAAGGAATTACGTCAGCGTTTGTTTATCCATTTCACTCGTATGGATAGTATGTTTTACCAAAAATATCGTACAGGTGACTTAATGGCACATGCGACCAATGATTTAAATGCGATTCAAAATGTGGCAGGAGCAGGCATCTTGACATTTGCTGATCCGGTCATTACTGGGGGAACCACAATCATTGCCATGATCCTTTTCATTGACTGGCGCTTGACTTTACTTGCTTTGATCCCTTTGCCGCTATTAGCTGTTACTTCAAGGATATTAGGATCAAAACTACATGATGCTTTTCGAGAATCACAAGAAGCTTTTTCCAGTATCAACGACAAAACGCAAGAAACTATTACTGGGATTAAAGTAATCAAAACCTTTGGGCAAGAGCAGGAAGATCTGGCAGATTTTCAAGAAAAAATCGAACAAGCAATCACCAAGAATAAACGTGTCAACTTTTTAGATGCTTTGTTTGATCCGTTTATCACGCTGATCATTGGGTTATCTTATGTCTTAACGATCATCTTGGGTGGTAAATATGTGCTAGATGGCACGATTACGATTGGACAAATGGTTTCCTTCATCAGTTACATTGGAATGTTGGTTTGGCCGATGTTTGCTATTGGTCGGTTGTTCAATGTTCTGGAAAGAGGAAATGCTTCTTATGACCGAGTGAATGAACTCTTACATGAGAAGACCCATATCGTCGAACAACTTGGTGCAGTGAAGACACCCGCAAAAGGAGAATTAAATGTAGAGATCGCGCAATTCCATTATCCCAAAGAAGAATTACCCGCCTTGGAACAAATCAAGTTTGCAATTAAAGAAGGGGATACATTAGGAATTGTTGGTAAAACTGGTGCTGGAAAAACCACGATCATGAAGTTGCTGATGCGTGAATATGATGACTATCAAGGACAAATCAAATTTGGTGGTCGTTCGATCAAAGAATATTCCTTAGATGCTCTTTTACATTCTATTGGCTATGTACCACAAGATCATTTTTTGTTTTCAATGACGATTCGTGAGAATATCCGTTTTTCTGATCCTAAGTTATCTAACGAAGAAGTGGAAGCTGCTGCGTCGTTAGCATCAATCAACCAAGAGATCAAAGAATTACCGAAGGGGTATGAAACATTAGTTGGTGAGCGGGGTGTTTCCTTATCTGGTGGACAAAAACAGCGGATCTCGATTGCCAGAGCATTGATCCAAAATCCAGAGTTATTGATCCTTGACGATGCGTTGTCTAAAACAGAAGAAAGAATTTTGCGGAATTTAAAAGAAATTCGTCAAAGTAAAACCACGATCATTGCCGCTCATCGACTAAGCAGTGTGATGCATGCTGATGAAATCATCGTCATTGACAAAGGACAGATCGTTGAACGTGGCCGTCACGCCGAGCTATTGGCTTTAGGTGGTTGGTACAAACAAATGTGGGAAAAACAACAGTTAGAAGCCAAAATTGAAAGGGGAGAAAATGATGGAAGATAACTATCAATCCGAATGGTCAAAATCCATTCCATTGCGAGAGCAAAAGCAAATCATTAAACGCTTGTTGCATTTTGCTAAACCCTTTAAAGCGACTTTCATCATTGCCATCCTGTTTGCTTTGGGATTGTCAGTAATCAATGTCCTATTACCTCGAATCATTCAAACCTTTATGGATGAATATTTAGCCAAACAATCTGCTACGACACAAGTGATTTTATTTTTTGCAGGCTTGTATTTATTTGGGGTCATCGTCAAAAGTATCATCTGGTTTTTCCAATGGTATTTGTATTCCAATGCTTCGCTTAAAACCTATCAATATATCCGTATAAAATTATTTGAAAAATTGCATACATTGGGAATGAGATATTTTGACCAGACACCAGCCGGCTCGACTGTCTCAAGAGTCACGAATGACACCGAAACGCTTTTTGAATTTTGGTATGTTTTTCTGATGGTATTGACAGGCATTTTCGCAGTAGTTTCCTCCTTTATTGCAATGTTTCAAATCAACGGACGCATTGCTTTATGGCTGTTGCTTTTTTTACCTGTTCTAGGAGTCGTGATCTGGTATTATCAAAAATTTAGTTCTCGGATTTATCGTAATATGCGAGAAAAGTTAAGTCAGTTGAATACTAAATTAAATGAATCCATTTCAGGGATGCGGATCATCCAGCAATTCCGGCAGGAAAAACGGTTAGCAAACGAATTTGAAGCGGTCAATACGGATTATCTCAATACACGATACGCTATGATCAAAACCAATTCGCTGTTATTGAGCCCGATTATCAGCTTTTTATATGCATTAGCCATTGCTTGGGCACTGACGCTTTTTGGTTTAGATGCCTTAAAATCACCAGTGGAAGTTGGACTGATCTATGCTTTCACCACATATGTCCAAGGATTCTTCAACCCGATGTCTCAAATGATGGATTTCTTAAGTATATTCACTGACGGAATCGTCGCTGGTAGCAGAATCTTAAAAATCATGGACACAGAAGAATACGCACCACAGCAACATGAAGGAGCAAACAAAACCATCACTGAAGGGAAAATCGAATTTCGTAATGTCAGCTTTTCCTATGATGGGAAAAATAAGGTGTTGAACAACATTTCTTTTGTTGCCAATCCTGGTGAAACTGTCGCATTAGTCGGTCATACTGGCAGTGGGAAAAGTTCGATCATCAATGTATTGATGCGTTTTTATGAATTTTATGAAGGGCAGATTTTAATTGACGGGTGTGATATTCGGGAGTATCCGATTGCTGAACTTCGTAAAAAAATGGGGTTAGTTCTCCAAGATGCTTTTCTATTCTATGGGGATATTGCAGGAAATATACGTATGATGGACCCAGCGATCACAGATGAACAGATACGTGCAGCGGCTGAATTTGTCCAAGCCGATCGCTTTATTAATGAATTACCAAATGGGTATCATTCAAAAGTGATTGAGCGAGGCGCAAGTTATTCTAGTGGACAACGACAATTGATCACATTCGCACGAACCATTGTTACTGATCCTAAAATCTTGGTTTTAGATGAAGCAACTGCCAATATTGATACCGAGACAGAAGGGTTGATCCAAGAAGGATTAGCAAAGATGCGTCAAGGAAGAACCACTATTGCGATTGCGCACCGCTTGTCAACGATCAAAGATGCAGAACTCATTCTTGTCTTGGATAAAGGAAAAATCGTTGAACAAGGAACCCACCAGGAGTTGCTAGTAAAAGAAGGACTGTATGCTGATATGTATAAACTCCAAAGTGAATAGTTGTTCCAAATAGAAGTAATCAGACAGAGAAAAAGAGGAAATCATCTTCTTTTTCTCTGTTTTTTTAATAAAGACATTTTTATTGAGTATCAGAAGTAGAGTACCTTGAACAATAGCGTTTGAAATAAACAAAACAGATATAAAATAACTATTTAGAGACCAATTATTTCTTTTTTTAGAAAAATTGGGACGATTCGCAAAAGTAAATTAGCATAGAATGATAGAAATTAGAATTTTTATTATTCTAAAATAATTTTAGCTAGGGGGTGTGACCGATGAAAGAGGAAAACTTAGTCAATTTACTTAATGTACTGGAGATAAACCATGGGAAAAACAAAGGAGTATATGAAAAGTTACAAAAAAATCCTGAAAGCTTTGATATTGCTAGTTCGATACATGTGTTAACAAATGTACTTTTTCATACGTCTAATGTTGATCAAGATACGAGAGAAAAAACGTTAACAGTTTGTACGGCAAGCTTTTCACCCGAAGATAAGGCCTATATCTATAAACATGTCATTAATCATTCTATGGAACAATGGAAAAAAGTACCGCAAACAAAAGAAAGTGTCATGCAAAAATTTGCTGAATATTATGAGATTGCAACATATTGTGAAACACAAAAGTCGTATACTTTAATCAAGGCTAAGGAAGAGTTATTGGGTAATATACAAATAGGGACAGTAAAAGAAGAGACAGAAAAAGATATCGACGAATTAATCCAACTACATGTAAAAGTCATTGAAGAACATAGTAAGGTTAACAAGCCTAGCACTTCCTTTAAAGAGGCAAACTCATTATTGCTAACAAGTCAACCACATATTGGTAACAATATAAATCAAATCGTTACTACTCTCGAAAAACTAGCTATTTCTCAAGTAACACATCATGAAGTAAAAGTTTATTTAACGAAACAGTTGATAGATAGACAAAAAGAAGTACTTGACAAGCAGGTATTTGTTGATGACATAATCAAAATCACTCGTGCTAAAAGACGGGATACAAACCATGAAACGATGGAACAACAGTATGGAACGTTACATGAATTAGTCCAGCAGATCAAATTTAAGGATGAGGAAAAAAATCGTTTGTATAAAAAATTTATTAAACTCCAAGCAAAAGATCATTTGCCGATAGCAGAAAGACTAACAGCAAATGATGTTGTGGGTTATTTAATCGATACATATAATCAACTTTCGTTGTCTGAAAAAGACAAACAAGTATTAGTAAATGATGAAAAAAATAGAATAAAACAACCTTTATCGAAGGAAGAATCCTATCAAGTTGACCAGAAAATCGACATTTTTTTGATGGTTAGTGAGAAAAAGCCACAGCAGAAGGCGAACATTGCGAATTTTTTTAAAGAATCTCACTCATTAAATGAAAAACAACGCATCGATTTTTTGACGCACTTATTTAATGATACGAAAGCATTTACGCAAGAACAAAAACAACAAATAGTGACAACTATATTTCCGGAGTTAGATGAACTGAAGCACTCAGAAGTTATCCATCAAATAGACAAAAAAATGTATTTTATGACAACAATTGCTCGTTCCCGTACTACTGATGAAAGTCCAGAAAAAAATACCTCTAACGTGCTCAAAGTGCTCCAAGATAAATTTTTATTGAAACAATCTGACAGCCCTTCAACGATTCATATAATGACTTATTTCAGTGTCGTTTGGCATGAATTATCACTTCCAAATAGTAAAAAAAAAGCAATTCTGTTACATGAAAAAGATCAATTAGTGCAATCATTGAGTGAAGAGAATCAACATAAAATAAATGATCAGCTAGAGGTATTTATGGAGATCAGTGAGAACTATCCTAATGAGGGAAAGATAATTAGCGATATCTTAAAAGAGCCTGACCGTTTACACAAAACAAGCGCAATCAATTACTTAGCGGATAAATTTCATCAGTTTCCAGAACTTAATGAAAAACAAAAAGCCGTTTTGGTAGGCTTAATGGCTGACAAAATTGGTTCTCCAACTGTATCCGTAGAAGAAATTAAAAAAACAGTGATTGCCAAAATGAAACACCTCTCACTAACTGAATCAAAACAGTTAGCAAGATTTGATCAGAAAAGAGCAAGTGGGCTAGAAGGCGCTGATAAGCAATTACCAGTTAACACCAATAAAACTGCTAAAAGCCACGAAACACAACATGAAATTTAAGCAAATAAAACCTAAAAAATATCCATGTCGTCGTGGATAACTTTTTTAGGTTTTTTCTTTTCCGACTAACTTATACAAGCTAGATGGTGAAAAGAGGAAATGAATAAGAAGCTAAAAAGTGTGAGATAAGATAATTTATTCCTTAATTGCAGGAGGCTCTTCCATAATAGAGGAGCTGATTGGGCGATCGTCTACTTTTTGTCCGATTTTGATTAAATGGTTGAGGTTTTTTTGATATTCCTCTGCAAAGATACAGCTGTATAGTACGTCTAGTAAGTAACAAATTGAAGTATTGATCGTAAAATTACTGATTTTGGAATACAATCGTTCTCTGGTAGTGATACGAAGGATTGCTGAGCTGAAAGTAGAAAGAGTGGAATCACCAATACTCGTCAATGTTAAAATCGGCACATTGATTTCTTGCAAAATCTTGGCTGTTCGTAACATCATTTTATTTTCGCCGGTATAAGAAATTAAGATGGCACAAGTATCAGGCGTACAGTTGTAGGCTTCATAGTAGGATTCGCCTGAAGTCGTCACGATCGTTACGTCTCGTTTGATTCGCTTCATTTTCAACATAAAAGCCTGCGAGATCAAAGTATTCGAATTACTAGAAAAAAGGACGATTTTTTTTGCTTTCAATAAAAGCTGTTTTGCTCGTTGTAAGTCATCGTGGTGAAGCAATGAGAGTGTGTCTTCAATCGTCATTCGTTCCAGTGCAGCGACTTTGTTCGCAATAGACATGATTCCATCGTTTTCTAGAAAGGGGAGGTTGGCATCAACTTCTTGAAAATTTCCTTCCAAATACTCGTTTTCCGCCAAAAAAGCTTCCTTAAAGTGGACCCAACCGTTGAACCCAGCCTTTTTGGCAATCCGAATCAACGTAGAAGGATGGACATAACATGCCTTCGCAATTTGTTGAATTGTTGCTTCTTTGAGTTGATGTTCATGGCTTTGAATAAAATGGATCACTTCTGTTTCTGCGGGAGAAAAAGCAATTTTTTTTAGTTTTTCTTTTAATAGCATGACGATCCTCTTTTACATGTTTTTAATTTTTTGTGTAAAAATATTGTAAGCGCTATTTGTTAATTCGTCAATCGTTCGTTGTTCTTATACAAGATTTTCACAAAATAATCGGCTATATAATGAATTTTTGTAAATGGAAATGCAAAAGAATAAAGTTAACTTGTTGTTTTCGTTTACAAAAAACATAATATAGTTGTAAAAACAAAAAAGGAGGAAGCTCATGGAACGAAAAGTGAAGATTGCAACAATTGGTGGCGGAAGTAGCTATACCCCTGAATTGATGGAAGGGTTTATTAAACGATATGAAGAATTACCGATTAAAGAAATCTGGTTAGTGGATGTAGCAGAGGGTCAAGAAAAACTAAGAATCGTCAGTGAAATGTCTCAACGAATGTGGGATGCTTCGCCTTATGATGTTAAGATCTATGCGACGTTGGATCGAGAAGAAGCACTGCGGGATGCTGATTTTGTAACAACTCAGTTTCGGGTAGGTCAATTAGATGCCAGAGTGAAAGATGAACGAATCCCTGCATATTATGGCATGCTTGGACAAGAAACCAATGGAGCTGGCGGGATGTTCAAAGCGTTTCGTACCATTCCGGTCATTCTTTCAATCGTAGAAGATATGAAAAGACTATGTCCCGATGCTTGGCTGATCAATTTTGCCAATCCTAGTGGAATGGTTACAGAAGCTGTCGTTCGCTACGGAAAATGGGAAAAGGTAATTGGGCTTTGTAATGTACCAGTTATGGCAATGATGACAGAGCCAGAAATGCTGGGAGAAACAAAAGAAGACTTGATTTATAAATTTGCTGGACTCAATCACTTTCATTGGCATAAAGTAGCAGATTCACATGGAAACGATCGAACGAATGAGCTAATCGACCGACTTTATGCTGAAAATAATGGCTTACCAAAAAATATATTCGATGTGCCGTTTTTCAAGGAACAATTACAACAAATGCAAATGATTCCTTGTGGCTACCATCGCTATTATTATCGTGAAGAAGAAATGTTGAACCATGCTTTAGAAGAATATCAAACAATTGGTACAAGAGCAGAACAAGTTAAAAAAACGGAAGCAGAATTATTTGAGTTGTATCAGGACCCAGAACTAGACCATAAACCAGAACAGTTACAACAACGTGGGGGTGCTTATTATTCAGATGCTGCCTGTGAAACGATCGCTTCGATTTATGCCAATAAAGAAACCCAAATCGTTGTTTCAACAAAAAATGACGGCGCTGTTCCTGATCTGCCTGCTGATTGTGTCGTGGAGGTCACAGCGTATGTCGGGGCACAAGGGGCACGTAACGTTGCTTTCGGTTCTTTGCCACCAGCTGAACGTGGCTGGCTTCAAGTCATGAAAAATATGGAATTATTGACGATCGAAGCGGCAGTGACGGGTGATTATGGCACAGCGCTTCAAGCATTTACGATCAATCCCTTAGTACGTTCGGGTGAAACAGCGAAACGGATCATGGATGAATTGTTTGTTGCTCACGAAGCGTATTTGCCACAATTTAAGGAAACGATCCACCGCTTAAAAGAAGAGGGGATCGAAGTACAAGATGAAATAGCAAACAACCTGACAAAAACAATAATGGAGGAAGTAGGATGGCATTTAGGAAAGACTTTTTATGGGGTGGCGCAACGGCTGCCAATCAATGTGAAGGAGGCTACGCTGAAGGTGGACGTGGTTTAGCTAATGTTGATGTTGTTCCGATTGGTAAAGATCGTTTTTCAGTGATCACTGGTAAACAAAAAATGTTTGACTTTGATGAGGAACATTTTTATCCAGCAAAAACAGCCATTGATATGTACCATCGTTACAAAGAGGATATTGCACTTTTTGCGGAAATGGGATTTAAAACCTATTGCTTATCCATTGGGTGGAGTCGTATTTTTCCAAAAGGTGATGAAAAGGAACCAAATGAAGAAGGGTTGAAGTTCTATGAAGATGTCTTTAAAGAATGTCAAAAATATGGAATCGAACCGTTAGTGACAATCACTCATTTTGATTGTCCGATGCATTTAGTCAAAGAATATGGTGCTTGGCGTTCTCGAAAGTTGATAGAGTTTTATGAAAGACTTTGCCATGTCATTTTTAATCGTTACAAAGGATTAGTGAAATACTGGTTGACCTTCAACGAAATCAATATGATTTTACATGCTCCATTTATGGGCGCTGGATTGTATTTTGAAGAAGGGGACGATGTGGAACAAATCAAATACCAGGCAGCCCATCATGAATTAGTTGCTAGTGCAATCGCTACAAAGATCGCTCATGAAGTGGATCCAGAAAATAAAGTTGGCTGTATGTTAGCAGCCGGCGCAATTTATCCTTACACTTGTAAACCTGAAGATGTCTGGGCTTCAAGAAAGGCGGACCGGGAAAACTATTTCTTTATTGATGTCCAGTCAAGGGGAAGTTATCCAGCCTATGCCTTAAAAGAAATGGCACGTAATGGAATCAAAATCGAGATGGAACCAACTGACTTAGAAATATTAAAAGAACATACCGTTGATTTTATTTCATTCTCCTAGTACTCTTCCCGGGTAGCTACTACTGATCCAAAAGTATTAGAGCAAACGGCCGGTAATATTTTTGAATCGGCTAAAAATCCTTATCTTTCAGCCAGTGAATGGGGCTGGCAAATTGATCCATTGGGGTTACGTATCACGATGAATGATCTTTATGATCGTTACCAAAAACCATTGTTCATCGTCGAAAATGGGTTAGGTGCCATTGATACACCAGATGAAAATGGCTATGTAGAAGACGACTATCGGATCGATTATTTAGCACAACATATCCAAGCAATGAAAGATGCGGTTGAGCTCGATGGTGTGGATCTCCTAGGCTACACGACTTGGGGCTGTATCGATCTTGTCTCTGCTGGGACTGGCGAAATGAAGAAACGCTATGGGTTCATCTACGTTGACCGTGACAACGAAGGAAATGGGACATTGGAACGCTCGAAGAAAAAATCGTTCAACTGGTATAAAAAAGTCATTGCAACAAATGGAGAAGATTTAAGTAACGAATAGTGAATTAAATAAAAGTCTATTGTTTTTAAACTAATTTTTCGAGTATAATAAATCTATTCGAGGAAAGAGTAAGCAGAACAATAGACTTTTTTTTCTATAGGCTGTAAAGTAAGCTTACTTGATTTTTATAATGGAGGAATGTACATATGTATGATGTTATCGTGATTGGTGCTGGACCTGCTGGAATGACTGCTGCGTTATATGCGTCACGTTCAAATCTTTCAGTTGCTATGATTGAACAAGGCGCACCGGGTGGACAAATGAATAACACCGCTGAAGTTGAAAATTACCCTGGATTTGATTCCATCATGGGACCTGACCTTGCATATAAAATGTATGAAGGTGTCACTAAATTTGGAACAGAAAATGTCTATGGAATTGTGCAAGACATCAAAGACCATGGAAATTACAAAGAAGTGATCTGTGAAGATCAATCTTATGAAGCCAAAACAGTGATTATCGCAACGGGTTGTATCCATCGTAAGTTAGGTGTTCCTGGAGAAGAAGAATACGCTGGACGAGGTGTTTCCTATTGTGCAGTATGTGACGGTGCTTTTTTCCGAAACAAACGCTTAGTCGTGATCGGCGGTGGCGATTCTGCGGTAGAAGAAGCCATCTACCTAACGCAATTTGCTTCTGAAGTCGTGATCGTTCATCGAAGAGACGAATTACGTGCGCAAAAAATCATCCAAGATCGCGCATTCGCTAACGAAAAGATTTCATTTGTCTGGGACACTGTCACAGATGAAATCGTTGGTAATGACATGGTGGTCACTGGGGTTAAAGCGCATAATGTGAAAACGAATGAAACCGTTGATTTAGCAGCAGATGGCGTGTTTATTTATGTGGGCTTAGATCCATTGACTGAACCATTTAAAAAAGCTGGTTTAACTAATGCAGCTGGTTGGATTCCAACAGATCAAGACATGCGTACGACTATGCCTGGTGTGTTCGCTATTGGGGATGTTCGTGAAAAAGATTTACGACAAATCACGACAGCAGTCGGCGATGGAGGCATTGCTGGTCAACAAGTTTATAAATATTTAGAAGCATTAGAAGAAACAACACAAGCGTAAAGTGATCAAAAGAGGTCGTTAGAAGGGCTGTTTGAATATTATTCATTTTTATACTACTAAAGAGCTGAGGACAAACATTGTCCTCAGCTTTTTTGTGGACAGAATTTATTCATGGAAAATAGGAGTTATTTTTAGACACGATCGCTTGTTACTGGCACTTCAATCATTAAGAGAGAACTATTTTTTTTTGAAAACAGGATTTTTTGCCATCCGAGTGAAATTAACACGTGATACAATGAACAGGCATTTTGATGGAAATAGGGAAAGAAGAAGGACAATGAAAAAAGAGTACTCGGTGATGCAAGGACTATGGGAATAGAGGCTACTCGTAAACTACATAAAAAGCTAGCCACTTCCAATCAAAGAAAAGAGACACATATTCAAACGATAGAAATGGATCGTTGTACACGTAAATGACTTTCCAGAAAATGACTATCGTTATCAGAAATAAATGAAAAGGAGAGGAAAATGTGACAAAAGAAACTATTTTTATTTATGGCTTAGCTACAGCGCGGAAGGCATATGCGAAAAGTCTGGGCTACTCTATATTTAATCTAAGTCAGGCGATAGATCTAGCGGAAGAAAAACCAGGCAATTTAGAACAAGCAGAAAAGGAAGCAAAAAAAATCATGTTCCCATTTTTATTGATGAGTACAATAACGAAATTAGGAGTATATTAAATAGAGAAGAGGATAAATTAAATGTGAAAGAGGATAGTATCTGGTGTTTTGAAGAATCTTTTTCAAAATTTTCCAAAGAATGGTTTAATTATGTGGATGAAGGCAAGAAACACTGGCCATTATGGGGAAATTATTTTCGTGGTACTCAAATGAATCAGAAAAATGAATTAAAAACAATCTATCAAGATGTACTTAAGAATAAAGCTTATCATGACCATTCTTTGCACGTGAATAGAGGCTGTAAAATTGGTTTGGATATAGCGATGGAAAAGCAAGATATGGAACTTTACTATTGCTTAGATGAAATAGATATTGAACTTGTCCTAGACGAAAAAAATCTAGATGATATTAAGGGAAGAAAGTCTACGACCTCTAGCGAACTACGTTATATTTACCGCAATTGGGAAAAATTACGTGGAAAAGTTACTTTTATCTCTCAAGGAAAAAAAGTAAAAGCACCTTGGGAACAGGAACCAGAAGTTTGGCAAACATACCAGCCGAAGAGTTGGAATAATCTTGGAACTTTGCAAAAGAAAGAAGAGCAAACAAATAAAAAAAGAAAATTATTTGATATTCTAAAAAATAAAAAAACTCAACCAGATAATCGTAACGGTTCAGTGCAATTTCAAAAACAAGAAAAATCTTGTTTGATATTGTAAGAACAGTAGGAATAATCTTGATCTTGGTGAAAGAAAAGAAGATCCTATCTGCGCTTATTTTTTCTTCTGACTTTTCTATCTAAAAAGAGAATGCTATACTGAAAGAGGTAGATATTTTAGAAAGAGGTGTTCGCTTCATGTCTTGGGAACAAGTATACCAACAATGGGCCAATGAAGAAAATTTAGAAGAAAATTTA
>ERZ1034962.163-NODE-163-length-39696-cov-41.186398_pt1 | contig 39696 bp, 30 predicted proteins | sample MGYA00520696_ERZ1034962 | MGnify/ENA primary metagenome ERZ1034962 (study PRJEB33766, sample SAMN09781770) | gut metagenome | biome: gut microbiome | host: Homo sapiens | place: Madagascar | study: EMG produced TPA metagenomics assembly of the PRJNA485056 data...
AAAACAAAAAAGCTGCAAACAACACTCCCAATTTAGGAGTTTGTCTACAGTCTGACTGTAACTAATAAAAAGTTACAGTATCGTTGCTTTTTTATGACGCTTTAAAATCGACCTGATGTTAAGAACTGTCACGTTTTGTTCTACACCAAGATCATGCTTATTCTTCCACATAAGGTAGTTCTGATAGGAAATCTTCTGCCCACTGGATTGCTAACTGGGCTTTTCCAAGTAATAATTCTAACTTTTTAGTCGCATACCAATGATCAATTTTTTTTACTTCGTCTAGTTTTTTTAAATAGCCCTTGATTTCGTCAACCGTGATTTGTTTTTCACGTATGTAGACCATTAACAATTCTTTTTGTTCGTCTAATGAGAGATGTTGCATCGAATCGAGTTTGATTAAATAAATTTCTTCTGTATGAGCGCCACTGGGAACGTCTTGTTTCATTAATTCAAAAAATCGTTGACGTCCTTTATCAGTAATACTGGCAGTCTTTTGTGTACGGCCTTCTTCATTAACAGTAATAGTGATTAAGCCATTTTTTGCCAACTTGTCTAACAATGGGTATAAAACACCAAAACTGACTTTGCGATTTTTACCTAAAGAAGCCTGCATTGCATTTCTTAAGTGATAACCATTTTGTGGTGATTCCATCAATTCTCCTAGAACAAACAGTTCATTCATCATGTTTCTTCCTCCTTATCTATCTTTTAGATACAAGAATGATATATCTAAAAGATGCATAAGTCAATCACTTTTCTTTATTAAGGTAATTAAGCAAACCCACTTTGCCATTCACATTCTTTCTGTTCTTAGTTCACTATTAAATAACTATTTTTATATATAATTAATATTAAAAAGCATTTATTCAAAACAAAAAACACATAATTAAATAACTTTAATAAAGGAAATCTAAGAACCATTACATGGTATAATGGGAAAAAATTTAGTAGGTGTTAAAATGAGAATGTTAGGAAACTTGATTTGGTTTATTTTTGGAGGCTGTATCGGTGGGATTGGTTGGTTTTTAGCAGGAGTCATTTGGTGTATAACGATCATTGGTATTCCAATCGGGTTACAATGTTTTAAGCTGGCAACTCTTAGCTTTTTCCCATTTGGTAAAGAAGTGATTTATAGCGATAGTGGGACTTCTTTAATTATCAATATCATCTGGTTGATTATCAGTGGACTCCCATTAGCGATTGCCCACGTGATTAGTGGTCTTATACTCTATATTACAATCATTGGTATTCCATTTGGTAAACAGTCGTTTAAATTAGCTAAATTAGCGTTGATGCCTTTTGGTACGAGAATCGTTCTAACCAGATCTTATTATTGATTAGATAGTTAAGAACCTGGTAACAATTTCTAGATCTAAAAAAGCCGAAGAATGTCAAAAAAGAAACAATTTTTGAAATCTTCGGCTTTTTTGTTTGGACAACTTTTAAGAAACACCAGGATCAATTATTGAAAACAACATCAACTATAGATTCACCTCTTTGATCACTGATTGTTCATATTGTTTCGTGCCAGATGATTTGCTGTTGTGCAGCTAATGGTTCTTTAATCATCGTTAAGACTTCCTCTTCAGTCAAAGCATCAGGGTAGTCACTCCAGATAGCAAAATAGGCACCTTGTACTTTTTTCATTTGTTCGTTTGTTAATCGTTGATTTTCAGGAAATTGATCAATCGTCCAGTTGTCTTGAATCTTTTGAGCTGTAGGATATTTATAACTGGCACCTTCTCCTAAAACAAAATAGAAAAATTGATCGTTGACATTGATCAATTGATGGTCACGAGTGAGAAATTCCCCCGCAGTCGCCATTGTTGCTTGATGTTTTGTCCAATACGTAATTTGAATAGAAGGTTTTAATTTACTTTTCATGAGCAGTCCTTTTTTATAGACACCATCATTCCAAATTCTAGCTTTTTTACCTAATGTTTCGACATAGTCTGCTAACTCATTGATGTAGTCGATGAAAACATCATACTGACGAGTTGGGTCGTGGTATTCAGCGATTGCTTGTGCTTTTAATACAGGATATTTATCCAACTCTGAAAATTCAATGTATTCATCTGCCCCTAAATGGAAATAATCGGAACGATGAAATAACTCTGCATATTCTTTTATCATCTTTTTGATCATGGCGACCGCATCTTTTTTGGTGATATCAAGGGCTCGATTAGTGGGAAAAATCAAAGAATCCTCGCCTTTTCGCTCCATTTGCCATTGTGGATAGATTGCCAACAACCGTTGCAAATGACCAGGACTATCAAACTCTGGAATCACAGAAATCCCCTTTTGCTCCGCATAATCAATCAAATCCGTCATTTCCTGTTTCGTCAAAAATTTCTCTGATGTGATTTCTGGAATTGTTTCGCATTCCAACCGAAATCCTTCATTATCAGAAAAGTGAAGTTGCAAAGCATTCATTTTCAATGAAGCCATGTAGTCTACAAGTTCTTTTAGAAAATCTATTGAATAAAATTTACGTCCAATATCTAAAATCACGCCACGCTCTTTTAAAGAAGGTGCTTTTGTAACAGATATTGGCTTGTTTGATTCATTCATCAAGCAGCATCCACTCCTTATTCTGCCATTAGTTGCCAACAACCAATGCCCTCTATCGTTTTTCCTGGTACTAAAGTTTCTGATCCCATTACCTGATTTTTTCAGACAGTTCTTGAATGGTAAAGTTTCTATAATCCAATCCTACCTCAGACAGCAATAAAGATGAAGCGTTTTCTTTATAAAAAAAGTAATAATCGCCATTTTTCTGGGTCACATACCAGCCTTCAGGGGAATCAAACGGTACTGCTCTTGTCTCATAGATTCCTTCACCATATTTTTCCAACCAATCGCCTAGTCTTTCTAAAATCGCTACCGCTTCTGTAGGTAACTCTCCATTTGGTTTAGGTCCGATTCCTAGTAGTAGATTTCCTCCTTTTGCAACGATCTGGACGAATGATAGAATAACTTCTGCTACTTCTTTATACTCATCATTTGGCCAATAGCCCCAATTTTTGGTTAATGGGATATTACTTTCCCATACTTTGACTGGTGGTTGTTCAGGTATTTTTCTTTCTGGTGTCACATAGTTCTCATAGGCCCCGCCAATGGTTCGATCGACAATCAAGAGATCTGGCTGAGAATGCCGAACTTCACTCGCTATTCTTTCCATATCCAGTTGTTCATTTCCCTGATTCACCCAGCCTCCATCTAACCATAAGATATCAAGTTGGCCATAATTTTGACTAATTTCAATGAGTTGATTCGTAACAAACCGATCATATTTCTGCCAGATTTCAGGAAACTCTTTTGGGTTATAATTTGCATATCGCCCAGTCGCTTCTCTTTCTGGCAACCAATAATAAGAGCTATGCCAATCTGGTTTTGAATAATAAGCACCTGTCGCTAGTCCTTCCTTTCTAAAAGCAGTAACAACTGCCTTAAAAATGTCTGCTTGAGGCGCTTTATGGTAGGGACATGTCGCTGCAGTTACTTTATAATCCGAATACTTTGTATCATACATTGTAAAGCCGTCATGATGTTTTGTTGTAAAAATCATGTAGCGAAAACCAGCTTGTCGGCACAGCTTTGCCCACTTAGTTGGTTCAAACTTATAAGAATTGAAACTATGGATCAACCCCCAATAATCTTCTCGTAATTCGACCATGTTCGTGCGCCAAGGTATTTTTCTTGCCCAGCTGTCTTCTTGTGACAATTGCCAAGACTCTACAATACCGGGAATACTATACAGCCCCCAATGAAAGATCACGCCCAGTTTTTGATCTTGAAACCAATCGAGTTTTTTTTGGATATTAGCGGGTAACTCCTGGTAATGATCTGTTTCGCTTTGATGGTTTTCGACAATGTCTTTTCGCAGCTTACGGTCTTCGTTTTCCTGTTCAACTGCGGATACACCATGTGCTTTTTTCATGATCATCAACCTTTCTAAATAATTGAATACTTTGTTTAAAGGTAACTGTTTCAACTGTCAAATGAACTTCTCTTGGCAATACTTCTTTAAACGTTTCATCTAAATAGTATAACTGTTCTTTTGTTAGGATAATTTCAATCATTCGTTCTTCCAATGGGGTTAGATGTACTTTTTTAAATGCGAGCAATTCTTTTTCTCGTGGGGGAATAAAACCTTGTTGTTTTTTCCCGTAAATTTGAATCGTCTCTGCTCCACTATGATTACCTGTGTTTTTCAATCGACAAGAAACCTTAATCGAATGATCTTGATGATCGGTAAAGAGTACATCGGTCAATTCAAACGATGTATAGCTTAAGCCATAGCCAAAACGATAGATTGGCTTTTCAGGATAATCGGTATACGTTTCTTTAAATTGAGTATTTCGATAGTTATAATAAACGGGTAATTGACCTGAATGCTCGGGAATCGTAAACGCTAATCTACCATTCGGATTTTTTCCAAAAAGAACATTCGCGATCGCTTTTCCTCCGTATTGTCCTGGATAGCCAGCGAAAAGAATCGCTGAAACATATGGTTCAATCGCTGAGATACTATGAGGTCGGCCTTCAATCAAAACGGCAATGACTGGTTTTCCATGTTTTGCTAATTCCTTGACTAGTTTAATTTGGCATTCCGGTAGTTCGATCGAGGCTAGGTCAATATTTTCCCCACTAGTCATTTCTTGTGATCCCTGTAATGCAGCGCCATTTTTAGCAAAAGCCGTTGAAAAATCTCTGGCACTGGACCCACCTAAAGTCACGACAATGACATCTGCATTTTCAGCTACTTGATTTGCTTCGTCTAGTCCTTGAGGTAGATCAGTTGTGATCTGACAGCCTTGAGCAAAAGCCAATTGGGTAGTTGAATTTGCCGTGTGCTCTTCGATCCACTGCAATAGATTGCAACATGATGCTATTTTTTTAAAAGGCGTGTAATCACCTAATAGATGATAGATATTATTCGCATGAGGTCCTACAACTCCAATTTGATTTAATTTCTCTTTTTTCAAAGGTAATATATTGTCATTTTTCAACAATACTAGACTGTCTTCTGCCAAAGCTGTACACAACGTTTCTTTTTGTGCCGAAGTAAAAGAAACTTTCGGTGAACTTTGGCTAGAGAAAAGACCTAATTCGCTTTTCAACTCAAGAATTCTTAAAACAGAACGATCAATCACTTCTTCACTTACCAGCCCAATAGCCACTGCTTGTTCTAGATAAGGAAACACCTCGTCCCATAAGCTAAGATCAACTCCACTAGAGATGGCTTTGGCTGCAGCCATTGATGGATCGCCACAAGTTTCTGCCACTCGATCTAATGCACAACCATCGGCCATGACGATTCCAGAAAACCCATATTCTTCTCGTAAAATTTCTTGTAACAAATGGGGATTCGTGTGACAAAATACACCATCAATATCGTTATACGCTGCCATACAGCCTTTTGCGCCAGCTTTAATTCCTGCTCGAATGGCGGGTAAATGGATTTCCCTTAACTCACGCTCTCCGATTGCCACTGGACCAGAATTATGTCCTCCCATGACGTTTCCTTGACCAGCCAAATGTTTTAACACAGCTTTAATTTTTTGTTCTTTTTGTAACCCAGTTACAGCTGCTTGGGTAAAGGCCGCTGTTAGATACGGATCTTCACTAAAACATTCTTCTGTTCTGCCCCAGCGTGGATCTCTTAATAGATCTAAAGTCGAAATCAGTCCAAGATGAGCTCCTTTTTCTTGTAACTCCGCAGCCACGACTTCCTGCAATTGTTGGTAAAGTTCTGGATTCCAACTACATCCCACTGAAAAATTCGTTGGCAGTGTGGTGGCTTCTAAGGCTTGATGCCCATGGGGACATTCTTCGGATAATAAGACCGGGATTTTTAAACGGGTTTCTTTTTTCATGTATTGTTGGATCATCAGACTGACTTCTTGTGCCTCACTGGTTGTTAATCCAGTCAGCTCATTTCTTTCAGACCAAGGATCGGCACGAAATACCCCATAAATGACACCGACTGTGCCATATTTTTTCACTTCATTTTTGAAATAGTCCGTCAAAAAAAGCTTTCCGTCTTTTTTTTCGTAGACTTGCCAGCCATACAATCGTTGATTCAATTGTCCAACTTTTTCTTTTAGTGTCATTTTTTCCAACAATTTTTGCAAATCACCCATCGTTCTGCTCCTTTAATTGGATTTTGAAGGTATGGATCTCGTAAGGTTTGAACACCACAGTAACTTCATGATCATTATCTAAAGCGACCGTTTCAATTGGATTTTCTAATAGATCGCAAATCTGTACATGTTGAATTGGCTGAGAAAATTTTAAGACCGTTGTTGTTTGGCGATTTTCAAATTCATAAGCCCGCATAATGATGGATCCATCCGTTTCAGCTTTCTTTAAGGTTTCCAGACAAATGTTTCGTTCTTGACAGTTCACCCACGAACCTTCTGGTAAAGTTTTCTGTTCTTGACGAACAGCCAAACAAGGGATATTTAATTGACGAGCTTCTTCTTGGGTCTTCGCTTCCTTCCACGTTTGAGCATGGCAATAAAGCGAGTAGGTGAACTGATGATTTCCTTGATCTGCTGTTTCATAAGGGTCTGTGGCAGATTTGATCAATGAGACTCCTAAATGTTGGTATTGAGCATCAAAGCCATACTTTGAATCTGTCAATAATGAAATCCCATAGCCATCATCGGATAGATCGACCCATTTATGACCACATACTTCAAACTTTGCTTTGTCCCAAGAAGTATTTTTATGCGCCGGTCGTTGTAGTTTGCCAAACTGGATATCATAAGTCGCTTGATAGGCATTGACAGGCACTGGAAACTCTGCTCGAAGGAGACTATGATTTTGCTGCCAATCAACCTTCGTTTCAAAATCGATTCGTGCTTTTCCGTGAATCAAATGGATGTATTGCGTAATAGTCGAATCATAAAACTTTCTAACGATTTTCAACGTATCCCGAATCGGACCTTGATCAACAATCAATGCTTCTTGAATATCGGTAATGATTGTTGGTTTATTTTTATAGTAAAAGTCAATGTCCCATGCATCATAATTTAAAGGCAGATCTTCGTAAACCAGTAGTTCGTTCACTGCTTTCTTACCAGCGATTTCTCGTTGATTCTTTTTATCGAATGCACTGATCATACGATAGTGTTCGTCGAATAAAAGACTAAAGTCTTGTGTCTCGTATTGCTTAGTTAAAGGAGTGGTTTCCGTTTTAGTCGTGACTTCACGATCTGATTTTACAATAGTGTAATAACTCCCACCGAGAGCAGGTAAATGATCGAATCGTCCTAAGAATTGTCCATCATACGTTTTTTGGCTGACAATCGACTGACCTTGATGTTCCAGACATTCTCCTGATTCCAGTGGTAATGGAACGATGACTTGTTCACTTACTCCGCTAGGGTTGAACAGATAAAGAAACTGTCCTGCATCGTGACTTGGCAACACTGTGTCAATTAATTGGTTCATTTCAGTGAAAAGTTCGTGATAATCAATATCTGTCTGATCATAAACTTCTTTGATTCCGCTTCCTGGAAGAATATCATGGAATTGATTTAACAATAATTGTTTCCATAATTTTTCCAACATTTCAGCTGGATATTTTTCTCGGGCAAAGATACTATATAATTTTTCAACTGTCTGTAATAACGTTTCACCAAATCGATTGTTGCGCTTGTTTTTCCCGATTGAAGTGTATGTTCCTCGATGGTATTCAAAATACAGTTCTCCGAGCCACTCTTTTTCCTGATGCTTGACCATTTTTTTGGAGAGTTCTTCAAAAAAATCAATCGCTGCGCTCTCAATGACTTGGGGCATACTCGGCAAACCTTTTTTCATACGCTTCAACGTTTCCAACATGTCTCGTGTTGGTCCTCCACCACCGTCTCCATAACCATAAGCGATCAGAATACTGTCATTGACATCCTTATCTAAGTAGCGTTCCCAACTTCCTTTCACCGTATAAGGATCGAGTAGTCCATTGTAAGTCGTATAATAAGGTGTCGGGCTATAACCGTCACTGATTGTCGTAATAAAATGAGTTAGCGCTCGGCTACCATCGATTCCTTGCCAAAAAAAGCTGTCATAAGGGATCTGATTGAATTGATTCCAAGAAAGTTTTGTTGTCATGAAATAGGGCGTGTTTGTTTTTTTCAAAATTTGCGGTAAAGCTGCAGAATAGCCAAAAACATCTGGTAACCACAAAATTTGACTTTCTTGACCAAACTCTTCGCGTATAAATTGTTTCCCATAAAGAAATTGACGGACCAATGATTCACCTGAAGCAAGATTACAATCTGCTTCTACCCACATAGCCCCTTCTGGAATCCACTTGCCTGCAACAATTTTTTCTTTGATTTTCTCATATAGTTGCGGATAGGTATCTTTGATCAATTGATACATTTGTGGTTGACTCTGAATGAAAGTCAGTTCATCATATTCCTCCATTAATTTCAATACAGTCGAAAAACTACGTTCTCCCTTTTCAACCGCCTGCATCACTGTCCATAACCAAGCCAAATCGATATGTGTATGACCAACAACCAAGGCACGAGGAGCATTTTTTACTAAGCCTGCTTGATAAAATGCACGTTCTAAGTGTTCTTTTGCTTTCATTAATCCTTGATAATATTCTGAGCTATAAGGTTTATAAAAATTCAATTGATCAACTACTTGTCCTAATTCTCTTTCATAATAGATATAATTCGAGTCATGCTCGTTTAGCGATCGCCAACTATCCAATATCACGAACAAATCGTAATAGAGTTCATAAGACAAAGGATCGATCAGCCTTAGCTCAACCGTCAAAGGATATTTTTTTCCTCCCGACCTGAAAAAACCTCGATTTGCAATGGAATCCGATCTCTTGAGGCATATTCTTTGGGTAACCGCAAAGTCGTATGGTTAACATCTAACCCTTGGATCAGCTGATCATCAAAATACACTTTTATTTGAGGATTTGTCGTTGAATCCCATTCAGTTAGTGAAGAAAAGATTGCTAAATCGACTGTTTGATTTTGAAATTCATTTGGTAAACAGAGTTCTCCTGCAATTGTATAGTACTGATTTTTTTCGCCAAAATAAGCACCTCTTTCAAATTCTTTTGTCCCCGTTTCAGAATGAAAAACTAAATTCTCAACAGGTATCGCAGTTTTGATCATGTTCTTTTTTAACTCTATGATGATTCGTTGCACACGTTCAAATTCTAGTAATTTTTTCACACTATTCCTCTTTTCTAGTGAAAAGCCAGGAAACAACTAAAAAAATTGAGCTCCTGGCTTGTACTATCTGTATTATTTTTGTTCTTTTTTCCAACTATCATATTGTGTTTGCATTTCCGTGATAATTTCATCTAGTCCAGCCGCATTCATTTTTTTCTTCATATTATTCAAATTCTCTTGTGTTTCAACTGAGCCAGTGTTGATCAATGCTTTAAATTCTTCTTGTACGTTATTCAAAGCAGCAAGTTGCGTTGTCACAGCTTTCGTGTCAAAGTTGAATCCAAGTGCTGGGGATGCTTCTGCTTGCTCATTATAAGATTTCAACACTTCCCATTCGTCTGTTGGTGCACCTTCTTGGTGATAAAGATTGAAGTAATTCCCAAACATATAAAATGGCATCGTATAATTGCTATGAGCATCTAACCATTTGATTGTCTTCTCCCCAGTTTTTTCATAATGTGTTCCTTCAATACCATAGGATAAGAGGTTCATCAATTTTTCATCGGTATTCACAGCTTCTAATAGCTTCATCGCTTCTTTTGGATGTTTCGAGTTCGCACTGATCACCGTACCGCCACCCATTGCTGAAGCATTCGTCACAATTGAATCTACCATAGGCGTTACCACTACATCTTTTTTCACTTGGTCTTTGACTGTTGCTGTATCAAGTGGTCCCATCACGGTTGAAGTAACAAACCATTCTTTCCCAACAATATCGGTTTGTTTTGCCAGTGCTGCATCTTTATTGACATAGCCTTTTTTCATAAAATCTCTCACTTTTTCAACCCGTTCAACGTATGGTTTCTCAAAATAATAATTGACGATCTTCCCTTCATCTCCTTCAAGGTTGATCCCAACGGATGTCGATAATTCATCGAATTTATAAGGATTTCGGTAGCCTTCAGACATGTACCAAGGATTGATTCCTTCTTTTTCCTTGATCGTTTTGAGCCATGGTTCAAGTTCATCATAGGTTTTGATTGATTCATACGGAACATCATATTTATCAACTAGTTCTTTATTAAAGACAAAATATTCCGTAGCAGCAATTTCTTTTTGCGCTGGTACCCCATATATCTTTCCATCAATGGTGGAACCTTTCCAAAAATTCTCGTAGATTTCAGCTTTTAATCCTTGGTTTTCATTATCAAGTAATTCTGTGATATCGTACAATGCGCCCTTTCGAGCATTGGTTAAATAATTAAATCCTCCTAGCCAAGAAGCAGTAAATGCGAGATCAAAGCTTTCTCCGGCATTGACCAGTGCGCTCATCTTTTGGTCATATTCACCCCAGTCAATTTGATTAAGAGACACTGTGACATTATATTTGTCCTTTGTATACTTATTGACCGCCTCATTCACTTTTGCCACATCTTTTTGTGGAATACCCGTTATGTACCAAGTAAGATCCACCGTACCAGACTCACTCGCATTACTGGTTTTGTTACTTGAACATCCTGTTAAAAGACCTCCTGCTAATAATACAGCTCCTAGCAATACAAATTTTTTCATTATTTTTCCTCCTATACTATTCTTTCACTGCGCCAACAGTTAAACCACCAATAAAATATTTTTGAAAAAAAGGATATGCAATCAAGATCGGTAAAGTAGCTACTACTACCACCGCCATTTTGATCGTTTCAGTGGGTAAAGCGCCGGTTTGGGTCATCCCCATTTTTCCAGCATTGTTTGCAATAAATTCAATATTATTCTCCATCTTCATCAACAAATACTGTAACGGTACCAATTGATTATTATCGGTATAAAGTAATGCTGAAAACCAATCATTCCAATAGCCTAAGGTTAAGAATAAGGCAATGATTGCGATACCTGGCAACGATAACGGAAGTACGATTTTAAAATAAATCAACCACTCACTGGCACCATCGATATATGCTGATTCAATCAATGCTTCTGGGACAGACATTTGATAAAACGTTTTCAAAACCATGATTGAAAACGTGGACATACACAAAGGTAAAATCAATGCCCAGATAGAGTTCCTCAACCCTAAAACATTCACAACCACAATGTAATTACCAATCATCCCACCGCTAAACAACATGGGTATCAAAGAATACCTTGATAAAAACCCTCGATAAGCGTAAGTCTTTCGAGAAAGGGTATACGCAAAGGTCGACATTAAAAACACACCGATGACGGTCCCAATGATCGTAATGAAAATCGTTGTACCGAAAGCGGAAAAAATCGCTCCTTCTTCAAAAATTGCTTGAAAAGCTGCTAGGCTCCATTTTTCAGGTAGCAGTCGGTACCCGTTTCGTTGGATCGATTCTGAATCAGTAAAGGCGATAATACAAACTAAAATAAAAGGAACAGCAGTTAAAAAGGTCAATATCCCTAAACACAGACTAATCAAAAGGTTATTTTTTTTACTGATTCGTCCAAATCGGTTCAAAGATTCACCTAGTGTTTTTTTGCTTCCACTCTTTTTTCCTCCCTTAAAAGATTCCTTGTGTTTTATCGATTTTTTTGACGATCATGTTGGTTCCTAACACTAAAAAGAAGCCAACTACTGACTGCAACAGTCCACCAGCAGCCGATAAACCGATATCTCCCATAGACGACAATCCGCGATAGATATAAGTGTCAATGGTTTGTGTCACATTGATAAGCGCCCCTGAATCTTTTGGCACTTGATAAAACAATCCGAAGTCTGTCCGAAAGATCCCCCCTACTGCTAAAATCGTCAACATAATGATCACGGGTTTCAACATAGGAATCGTGACATACCAGATTTGTTGGAATTTTGTTGCTCCATCAAGATTAGCTGCTTCGTAATAAGATTTATCAAACCCGCATATTGCGGCTAAAAAAATAATCATATTGTAGCCCATCGTTTTCCACATTTGTACAACGACTAAAATATAAGGCCAATACTTTGCTTGCATATAAAATTGGATCGGCTCTTTCCCAATACTTATCAAAAACTGATTGATAAACCCATTTGTCGGGTCCAAAAATGCAAATACGATATAACTGACAACGACCATCGAAAGAAAGTAAGGAATAAACATGACACTTTGATACAATTTTGATAGTCGCTTACTGAAAATTTCATTTAACAATAATGCAAGGATCAATGGCACGATGATTCCCATAACAATGAACAGCACATTATAACCAACCGTATTGCGAATAATCAGGCTAGCATTCCCACTTTTAAAAATAAATTCAAAGTTTTTAAAAGCGACCCAATCACTCTTCATAAAACTCTCAAAAAAATTACCACTTAATCGAAAATCTTTAAACGCCACTAAAATCGCAAAAAGTGGAAAATAGGAAAATATCGCAAACCAAATGATTCCTGGTAAAGAAAGGAAAAATAAAGGTCGGTTTTTTTTAAATGTTTTTAACACACGATTTTCCTGCTTCTTTTTGACAAATGTTGCTGCTAATTTTTCTTCCATCCTGTTCAACTCCTTATCTATGTTTATCATAAAGTAAATAAAGCGCTTTCTCAATTTGCGATTTTATAGATTTATTGGCAAAATTATAGACAATATTTTTTGTATGTAATAAAGACACAAAAAAGAAGAGTCTGGAATATCACTCTTCTCGAAAAATGATTCATGATTTCATTATTGGTTTTGCTACGCCTTTCTTAGTCATAAAAAATGATAAAAGAATGATTTTTCATTTTAGGTTCAACGGCTCTCTTTCATTTTCGAACTTGCGTGCTTTATTGGGGGTTATTCCGTATTCTTTTTTATAATGACGATAAAATAAACTGATATCATCATATCCTAAGGCTTTTGCGATCACAGTAATTCTTTCCGTACTCTCTTTGATTCGCTGATTGGCTTCTCTCATACGAATTTTTTTATCATATTCACTAAAACTCATATTCAATTCTTTTAAAAAAAGCTGTCCAAGATAGGCTGGATTCATATGAAATCGCTCAGCTAATGATTTTAAAGAGTAGCGTTTCGTGAAATCCTGATTGACTAGATATAAGATTTGGTCAATCACTGGAGAATGACTTTTTGTGGTACAACTTATTTCAGTCAGTTTTGAACAGATCGTACCTATCTTTTTCTTAAAAACTGATTTGTCTGCTGTCTTTAATGCGTAGATCAATGGTTGTAACTCTTGATAAGCTTGTTCTTGTTTTTCCAGAGTAGCAATCCCTTTGTGAAGTGCGATCAGCAAGTAATGACATACTAACGACTGAATCGGATGGTCTTTCCATTGATCAATATTGGCAATAGCTAATTGTTGGAATGCTTCAATCGATTGGTTTTCAAGATAAGCTAAACTTTTAAAATAAATTTTCTGCGTTAGTTGGTATTCGTTGATCAATGTAGTTTTAGGAAATAGATCAATGACTAATGGGTTTTCCAAGATATTTTTACTTTCCATAGATGGTTCAATACTTCGATAAGAATGCGTGATCTCAATTAATGAATGGCAGCCACTACCGATGACCGCAAATAAATCAAATGTCTCACATAAATATTGAATACTTAACCGATAATGTTGTTCTTCTTTAGGAGAAAAAAACAAAAGAAGTTTATTCGGTTCCAATAAAAGGCTATAAGGTTGGACGAATAATACCGATAACTGCTCAGAAACACGTTCAAAAAGTTTATCATTATAAAAAGCACCTTCTAGGTAAGTGATGGTATAATTTTGCCAATCTGTGATTGGTTCAAGGATGTCCTGCCATTTTGCTAATTCCGTTGACGAAATTTCTTGATGCAGCAATTTCCGCAACAAATTGACACGAAACACATCAATCTGTTGATTGTTCTTCAAATGCTGAAAGAGTTTTTCTTCTTTTATTTCTCTTGTCAACTTCCCAAAAGTAGTGGCTAACTCAATAGGATCTACTGGTTTTAAAAGATAATCACTGCTTCCAATGAGAATGGCTTGTTTCAGATAACTAAAATCATCATAACTACTGATAAAGATGATTTTTATTTGTTTTTGTACACAACGTGCCTTTTTAGCAAGTGCCAATCCATCAATATCAGGCATTCTGATATCTGTTAATAAAATATCAATAGCTACCTCATTTAGGATTTTCAATGCTTCAATACCGGAAGTTGTTTTAAATGTCGTGAAATTTTTTGTGTTACCGGTTGTTTTTTTTAGCAGTTTCTCAATTCCTTCTGTGATTAACGGTTCATCATCAACTAGTAAAACATTCACACGATCTCCCCTCCTCTTTTTTTAGGCATGGTGATTTGAAATTTCACATAATCTTCTTGCGTAGTAAATGTTACGCCATACTGATGACCAAAGCGTTGTTTGATTCGATAATCTACCCCAAATAAGCCAGTAGGGGCAGTCATCTCCAGATCATGGCTGTTTTGAGCAAGTTGTTTTTGAATTCTTTGTTTTTCTACTTTTGGAATTGGCTTTCCGTTATTTACTACTTCAATGTATAACCGATCATCCTTTTCAAAACAATGGATCTCGATGAAGTTATCTTGGCGTTGCGAATCAATCCCGTGATGAATAAAATTTTCGATGATTGGTTGGATCGTAAATTTCTCAATCAGCAAAGATTCAAGACTTGGATCACAAACGATATCATAAAATAGTGCATCTTCAAAACGTATTTCAAAAAGACTAAGATAAGCATCACAATATTCCAATTCTTCCGCTAAACAAATGACATCTTTCCCCTTGATCAATTTACGGTATAATGTTGCAGCATTTAAGAGCATTCCTGCCACTGCGTGATCTTCATTTAGTTCTGCTTTCATTCGAATTGCTTCTAACGTATTGTAAAGAAAGTGTGGATTGATCTGAGACCGAATACTTTGGAGCTGATAATCCTTTTGTTTAATCTTACTTTTATAAACTTGATGAATCTGGTCATTTAACTGATACGCTAATTCATCAATACTAGAAGAGATCAAAGAAATCGCATCATCACTTTTATAGTCGTCTGATTGAGCGAACTTTTCAGGGTCAAAACTCCCTGTTTTTACTTTGGTAATTTTTTGAGTTAGTTGAGAGAGTCTTCCCTCTATTTTTTGCAAATACTGAAATAGAAATGGGAAAAAACCTAAAAACACAAGGATGGCAAAAAAAGAGTAGACAGTATAGATCAAAGAATATTCTGTAAAAACATTGGCATACTTTGTCGTGGCTGTAACCACATAATGTTCTGCTTGACGTTGGTCTAGAACATATTTTGGTTTTATCTCCGGTGGAATAGGCTTGTTTTTGTAGAAAACTTGAATATTGCCGTTGTTTCTTAACACTTGATAAGGACCATCAGAGATACCGTCTGAAGCGAGCGGCAATATTTCTGTAATCCGCCCATCATAGGACTTGGAATCTCCAAATACTGTATGTCCATAAAAGTTATAAGCCGTTATGATGTCATAGGCAACTTCCTTAGATGGAGCCATCAAATTTCCGTTACCTGTTACACCACCATGTTTATAAACAAGTTCGGGTTCTCCTAATAATTCCAACCCTTGCTCTTTATCAGGAAAAACCGTCACTAACGTTGATTGCTTATACTCTTCTTCAAGGTTTGTATCATCTTTTTTTTCTAAAACTGTTGTAACTGTTATCGTATCCCCAATCGCTGTATAATTTGGATTCCCATCTTTTACATAGGTGATTTTAGCATGGATATGTCCACCATAGATGTCAGCTTCTGATTGTCCATCAGGCCATGAATCCGCAACAACTGACTTAGTAGAGAAGGCTAGCTGAAAGAGACTGAACAAAGCAAAATAGGCGACTAGAAATAATAATTTTTTATTCACTTTTTGCTTTTTCATTTCCTTCCTCACCTACCTTTTTGTTGGAACAGTTTGTAACTTAAGAACGCAATGATCCCTAATAGTAAGCCGCCTATCCCAATGATCATCGGCAGATAAGATACTTCTGCTTTTTCTTCTGTAATTGCTTCATCATTGATTTTTTTGGCATTTTCTGGTTTGATCGTAAATGTTTTTGCTAAATGCCATTTCTTTTGATTATTTTCTGTTGTCGCATCCACTGTTAACATATAAGTTCCCGGATCGATTTTCTTCTTGTTGACACTGATCGGAAAATCAAAGTTCGTATTGGGTGCGATCGACATATGATCTTTGTTTGCTGTATACAACACTTTTGATGAGCCTTTTTTAGTGATCGTCGCTTCCGTATGAACTTGACTGATGATCGTTGATGTAGGATTTTGTAACCCAGTTCTTACAGAAATTAATTTCAAATCTGGTGAGACAGGTTTACTGTTGTTCCTAAGCTCAACCCCAATAACATAAGCATACTTATTTCGAATCGCTGTTCCAGAAACTTTTTCACTTTGGTTCTCTTTTTTCGTTACATGGATACCTCCTAAAAGAATCCCGTCAAATGATTCTTTTGGCATTTTCAATTGAAAGTGCACGTCTTTTGCTTCTCCAGCTGGAATTGTTACTTCCTTTGCATCAGTGGTTAAGCAATCACTGACTTGGTATTTGGCAGAGGCATCCTTTTTAACTGTTCGTTGATTATAATCGATCACACCGTTTGTGTTGGTCTCTGTATTGTTGATCTCTATTTCAAAGACACTTTCTTTTTCTCCGACATTGGATAAATGAATGGATAGGTCGCGCGTTTCATTTGGTGCTTCAGTTAAGTCAAAATAAGATACATCTTTATTTGTTTGTTCTTCAGGTATATTTGCACTTACACTATATGCAGATTCAGCTGAATCTGCATATGAGGTGAGCGAATTGACACCAAGGATTCCCCAAAATCCGATGATGCCTGTGACTAAACAAATAAAACGATGATGACGTTTATTCATCATTGTGCATCAGTTGGACCTGCAGTAAGGGTCCAAGTAATCGTTGCGGTATACTCTTTTGCTTGAGCAGAACCAGCAGGAACAGTCAATTGAACATTTGTATTGTTTCCTTCTTCTCCTTCAAATACATCTAACCAAGTTCCCTGACCATTCAGACTTTTTGCCGTCATAACTGGTTGAGCTTCATGATTGTTAAAAGTGAAATCAAAAGCATCAGGTTTGCCGCTGATGTTATCAGAAGTCGTTCGAGTATCTCCATTCGCAAATGATAGGATTGCTCCTTTTAATTCAGTGCTGTCAGCTACTCCTCGTTTATCTGTGATTTGAACAAATGGTTTTGCATTTGCTGCGACATAGGCTTTTTTATTTTGTGAAATTTCTTGTGTACCAAAACTGATATTGGACACATAGTCAATTGAAAGTGGTCCTTGATCGCCAGTTCCATGATTGTTAGGATCATCTGGATCTACTTCGTCTGGTTTGTCGATTGGATCATCTGGATTATCTGGATTCACTGGTTTGTTGGAATGGGTATCATTCCCTTCGAATGTGATCTTTGCTGTTGAAGTTGCTGAATCACTCATTTCTTCTGCATAGATGGTCATACTCATGGTATTAATGGCTAACACACTTAATAATGTAGTTGCTAGAATATTTTTTTCATGTTTCTTCTCCTTTAGATTAAGTTGGTGCGTCTGTTAATGTCCAAACAAGTGTGGCAGAATAAGTTCCTGCCAAGTTACCAGAAGGTACTTTTAATGAAACAGCTTCTGCTGACATCTGATCTTCCCAAGTCCCTAGACCGGTTGTTGCGGCAGCAAACATAATATTTTGCGCATCTTTATTTACTGTTACCGTTGCCGTTTCAGCTGCCGGAGATTGATTCTCTGTCACCGTTTTTGCTGTCCCTGCTGGCAAGCTTAGTTCAGCCCCAGCTAACGCAACACCATTTTCAGTATAAAATCCTGCTTTTTCACTATCATAGCTAACTTGTAAGTTCCAACCTGCACCATTTCCTCGTAGATCAGATATTTGTGTCTCAACAAATTCATCTAAATTCCCAGCTGTATAGTCTTTTGTTTCACTAGCAATTTTTTGTGTACCGAAGTCAATATTTGAGATATAGTCAATACGTAAAGCACCGGTGTTTCCTGTTGGAATATACGTACCTGGTACATCTGGTGGATCAATTGGATCCGTTGGTTCATCCGTTTCATCTTGTTTCTCTAACCCAACTTTAGCGATACTTGTGCCATGAGTATCATCGGCTATTTCTGCATAAACGGTTGTTGCCTTCGCACTAATAACGAATGTGCTAAATAGTGCGATTGTTAAAACTACTTTTTTCATTTTTTTCCTTCTTTCCTTTTCTCAGTAAGAGGAAACCTCCTGCTGCTGTTACAATGAGTCCACCACAGATCATCAAAGAACTACTCTGCTGATCAATTGTTTTTGGGAGCTTTCTTTGCATCATTCTTTTTGTCTGCCCGTCTTTCTCTTTTGCCAGATCTTCTGATGATGCATTTGAAGGATTTGGTACAAAGCGGATCCCCGCTGTGCTTTGTACAGATTCAGCGTAGACAATCATTGTTCGCGTATATGCCTCAATGGTCAAAAAAATAAGGAACAAAAAGAAAACAATCGTCATCTTTCTCATCCACTTACCCTCACCTTTCTCTTTACAGCAAATGTAACAAAACCTCCTTTTTTTAATCTTCGCTCAATTGGGTAAATCCTATTTTACTTATATTCATTCTAAAAAAAGGCGTTTGAAACCGTTTAACCTTGCAATTTTTGCTTTTTTTGTCTTAAAAGATGAATCGAACGACTGACTGATAACAAATCGGTGTGATCGATCAAATTTCAAAATTGTTGTAGAGATAGTCAAATAAATACTTTGCTAACAATAGTTGGCTGTTTCTAACAATCTCAAAGAATATTCCCCACATTTTTCAAGCCATTAAGTATTCGTTTCACTATTTATTATGTAGACACTTAACTACGCTTCTGTCCTTAACGAAGACTCTTACAGCAATAAAAATTGACCATAATTAAGAAGAAAGAAAAAAATCAATGGTGAACGTTTCACCCAAATCTATTGACAGAAAATTCAATTTTTTACTTTTTTTGTCTTGACACTGTCCATCATTGCTTCTATAATGAACAAAAATCATTGATAGAGAGAGTAACGAATAATAAGCATTTTAGAGAGCGATTGGTTGGTGGAAAATCGTAGGTCTATTATTTGTGAAAGTAACTCTGGAGATGCACAAGTGACGTTAGAAGTTTGTGCGGCGATCCCCGTTATCGGATAATGCGCTTCACTATTAGTGAGTCGCTAAGAGATTGTTTATTCATAAACAAAAAAAAACGGTGGTACCGCAATGTCAATTGCCTGTTGGAATAATTATTCCAACGGGCTTTTTGTGTTTTTCACCAAAGAAAGGAAAAGATTTATGCAAATTTTTAGACAAAGACGAGTCAGACGTTTAGCTTCATTTCATTTATGTTAACTAAACGATTAAGGAGTTATTTATGATGGAAAAATTATCAACAAAGAAATTATTTTTATTAGCTTCACTCATTTTCGGAATGCTTTTTGGAGCAGGTAACCTTATTTTCCCTGCTCATTTAGGTCAACTTGCAGGTAGTCATTGGTTATCTGCTGTGATTGGTTTTTTGATCTCCTCTACTTTATTACCTTTAGCTGCACTGATTGCCTTAAGTAAAACACGCTCAAGCGGGTTGTACGATTTTGCTAAACCAGTGGCTGCGTGGTATTTCTTATTATGAACCATATGGCCTTAGGACCTTTATTCGCCACTCCCAGAACTGCTGCATTAGGATATCAATTTAGTTTAGGAATGATTTTACCAGAAAAGTATACAACGATTGGCTTATTTATCTTTTCGGTTATTTTCTTTGGCTTAGCCTATTATTTATCAACTCGTGAATCAAATTTATTAAAAATCATTGGAAAATATTTAAACCCATTATTTTTAATTTTACTATTCGCTGTGTTTATCGTCGCTTTGATTCTTCCCTTAGGACCATTGGATGCCAAGCCTGTACTGGATTACCAACAAGCAGCAACTACCAACGGCTTTATCGAAGGATATAATACAATGGACGCATTAGCCTCATTAGCTTTTGGAATTACGATCATTCGTGCGCTTCAAGGAATGGGGATTCATGATGAAGATCAGATTGCTAAAAATACTGTAAAATCTGGTCTATTCACGATGGTTTTATGTGGTGGTATCTATTTGGGAATTATTGCATTAGGTACGATGTCTTTAAATCGCTTTGGTATCTCCGAAAACGGAGGGATTGCATTAACTCAAATCGTCCAATCCTATTTTGGTAAAGTGGGATTGATTTTTATGGCCTTGATGACGCTGTTAGCAGTTTTCACTTCTGCGATGGGATTGATTGCCTCATTTGCCCAAGATTTCTCAGTCCGCTTCCCTAAGATCGGCTATAAAGGATGGCTTCGAATCACTACATTACTTTCTTTTATTACCGCAAACTTTGGACTTGACACCATTATTGCTTGGACCATGCCATTTTTAATGATTCTTTATCCTCTTTCCATGGCAATGATCATCCCAGCACTTTGCTCTGCCTTTTTCCAAAATCGCAGAATCGTTTATCAATTGACGACAATCTTTACAGCCATACCTGCTTTGTTTGATGGTATCAAAGCATTACCTATTCAAAATCATTTGACAACAAATTTAACCAATTGGTATGTTCATACGATTCCATTTGCTTCCAGTGGTGTTGGTTTTATCCTGCCAGCAATCAGTGGCTTTATCATAGGCGTACTGTATTGTTTAATTTTTAAACAAAGAACTGAGTTAGACCCTTCTCTATCTAATTGAGTCTTGTAACGGACAAAGAGAAGTTTTACCGAAATATGACGCTTCATTTGATAATTTGAGTGAAGCCAGAAGAAAGAAGCAAAAAAGAACAATGTTGATTATCTTTTGATAAACGCATTGTTCTTTTGCTAGTTTTCATTGATTGACCTGATCTTGTAAGAGAATTTGATTGTTAATCAGATCTGAGATAAACTCTGTGATATATTTTTCTTTTTCTTCATTAGAATAGTCACCAGAATCAGCAAATCGTATTAATACTTTTTCTTTTACATGACTAAGTGCTACATTTGTTTTTAATAATTCAAATATATAGATCGATACTTCATTATCTAAAAGATAGATTTCATCATTCAAGGAAAGATAGAGGTCGTTCCCTAATTTCTCATAGGCCAATTCGCCGTTCAGTCTCACCTAATCACGCTCCTTCAGGTCATTTCTGTCTGTTTCCAGATACGATACATTTGATTTTTTATTAACTCTTGCAATAATTGACATTCAGAGCGATCCACTCCATGAATATCATTGGTATGATAATAATGTTGCGCACGACAACCACCACCGCATAAATAGCGAAAAGAACAAGTTTGACAACCAGATAAATGATGGATATTTTGAGATTCAAGCAATTCTATCTCTTTATGGTTATAAATATCAGCTAATTTGTTTTTTCTGATATTACCTAATTTATAGTCATCTGTCTCCAATAATTTACATGCAAAAATATCCCCAACTGGATTGATAACGAACTCTCCCAAACCCAAACCACAAGATTCTTTAATTGTAAATGGCTTTAAAAATGCAGATCGTTGAGCACTTTTTTCTTTGCACTCGATTTCTTTTCTTTCTTCAAAAGATAATGAAATATCTGCCATACTACCTCTTCCTAATTCGCTAAATCCACCTAATTTATAGGCGATTCCATTCTCTTTAAAAAACTCAATCGTTTGATCAACCGATTTTAAGTTATAGTTGGTAACGGTTGCATTAACGTAAATATTATGGAAACCGATATCTAAAAGATTACGGATACCTCTCATTGCTATTTCATAACAACCTCTACCACGGTTCTTGTCATTTTCTTCTTTATCAATCGAATCCAAGCTGATGGTCATTGATTCGCATCGATCTGCCAAGAATTGTGCATTCCTTTTTTTTCCAATCAAGGTTCCATTAGTGATCAAACCAACCGATAAGCCTAGTTGATAGGCATAATCGATATATTTTAAAGAATCATGATTCAGTCCTATTTCTCCACCAGTAAAAATGACTTTTTTTACACCACAGTCTTTTAATTGCTCTAATAGTTGGAACCATTCAATAAAAGACAATTGATCTGGATAGTTCTTGGTCATATCTGCTTCTGCGTAACAATACACACATTTTAAATTACATTGATGTGTCAACGCCAAATAAGCGGTTTCAGGAATGGTGACTTCATTTTTTTTTACTTTTAATGGCTCGTCTAATAGAAGCTGAAAGATTTTTAGTTTTTTTTGCGTAGACTCGGATAACGCTGAATACTTTCGTAGCTTCACCAACTCTAACTCTTCTTTAGAAATCACTAGCCAGCTGCTTCTTAGAACATTATGGAGAATCATTTCATCAAGAAAAGGATACGCGTATAAATTTTCCTTGATTTTCATAGATCACTCACCTCTTTTATTAGCATCACAAACGAATAATAACATTTTGACTATATTAAATAGGAAAATAAAGTCGCCTTTTTAACAGGGGAGTTTTGTAGGGCAACTTTATTTTCCAATTAAAAATGGACATCGGAAGACTAGATTAAGAACCGTTACCAATCAATAACCCACAAGAACATGGGGACAAAACATTGCCAGAGATTTTTTTTAGTACAGGTTTCGTAAACATAACAAGTCTCCTTTCTGAACTTTTAGGAAAAAGCACGATAATATTCATTTTTTTCCTAAATATAGTATAAACTTTGAATGAAAATATTGTCAATGACGGTTCGAGAGAAAAATTATTAAAACCTTAGTTATAAAATAAAAAAAATTAAACAATTTATGCGTTTCTTTTATATAACGCTAAAATTTCTAAGACACGTTGATTTGTTCTTCTGACTTATTTGATTGGATTCATTACTATCTATAAGTAAATTTGTTTTTATTTTATTTCATCACCTCAAATTTTCATAGTGATCATAAATTTCCATTAAGTTATTTTAAATAACGATTTTTTAAGTTTAAATTTGAAAAACACTGCTTTATCTGTTTATTTTATTCTAAACATAACGATTATTTAACGAACAAATCTATTTTTTTCATAAGAATTTTAGTATAATTACAATCTATAAAGTATATTTAATTCCTCATCAATCTGAAACTAACTTTTGGGTCATAAGGACTTTATTTTAATTCGATACCACGGTGTTTAAATAAGTGGTTTAATTTTTAGGAGGGATATATTGAAAGGTTATTATTCAGTACAAGAATTAGCCGACCAACTTGGTGTGACAACTCGTTCAATTCGAAACTATCTGCACGAAGGGAAATTAAAGGGAACAAAAGTTGGAGGAAAATGGAAGTTTTCTGAACAAAATTTGTTTGATTTCCTTTACGGTGACAAGGAAAATCTAATGATCCAAAAAGATTATCAAGTGACGCTTGATGTCCCTGTCACATTAAAATTATCTCTTGTAACAGATGATTTTCACGAAATGGATGCCTTTAAAGAGCAACTTTTTAACTATCATTCAGAGGTTTATGCTAATAAAAATGATCGATTGATCCAATACACGCATTTCAAAGAAAATGAATATGATATCTTAATTGGTGGTAACTTTAATTATGTCACTAATTTCGGGTCATGGATCTATGAACAACTACAAAAACAAACATCCATTTCACTAAAAAAGAATTAGTTTTTTATTTTGAAAGAGAGACTGTGAAAGAAACGATCTGCTCTGATGACAATAAGCCTGAATTTTTTGAAACAGCTTCCCATGTTTCAAAAAATTCAAGCTTATTTCAAGAACTGGATGCATAAGCACCGTGTATAAGAGATTGCGAAAAGAGCGTTTGACCTGATTACTCGCCAAGTAAAAACTACGACGAGTAATCGTTGGAGCAAACAAGATAAAAATCTCGAAACAGCTCCCCCTGTTTTGTGGATTTTTGTCTTATTGCCGAAGGTCAGCTCTTTGAATGTCGTTTACTGTTTTTTTAGATTCTAAATTTATTTTTTTCCTATTTCTTGTTTCTATAATAATGGTAAGTAGCTTTAACCCTTACCACCTTGAAAGGATGGATATAGTTTCATGCCACCATCTACAAATAAAGTAATTCCTGTCACATAACTGGATTCATTAGAAGCGAGCCAAGCAGCAGCGGCGGCGACTTCCTCGGGTTTACCCACTCGTTCCATTGGTATCATGCTTTCTAGAATTTCTTTTTCTTTTGGATCTTCAAATTTTTCTGCATTAATCGGAGTTTTGATCGCCCCTGGTCCAATACTGTTGATTCGAATATTTTCTGGTGCGTACTCCATGGCTACTGTTTCTGTAAACAGCTTGACACCGCCTTTTGATGCTGCGTAATGAGCAAATGTCGGCCAAGGGATTTGTTCGTGAACGGAGGACATGTTGATAATATTACCTTTGATCTGATGAGTTTTAAAATAACTCAACGCTGTTTTTGTCCCTAAAAATACGCCTGTTAGGTTCACCTTTAACACTTTCTCCCAATCTTCTAATTCCAGCTCATGGGTTGGTTTTTGCGTTTCCATACCAGCATTATTGACCCAGATATCTAAACTTCCGAATGTTTCGATTGCTGCTTTGAGCAGACGATCCATCCCTTCTTCTGTACTGACATCCGCTTCGACAGCTACTGCTTTGCCACCATTTTTTTCGATCTCGGCTACTGCTTCTTGTGCCCCTTCTTCATCCGAATGATAGTTGACAACCACACACATTTTTTCTTTACCAAAGCGTTCACAGATTGCTTTACCGATCCCTTTTGATCCTCCAGTTACTACTGCCACCTTATTTGTTAGATCTTTATACATATACTTTCCACCCTTCTTTTTCACCTACTGCATACTTCCTATATCAAGTGTACAATAGCACCCTGTCTTTTAGGCAAACGATACGCTTATTCGATCGATTTACTTTTTTCTATAATAAAAGAGTCAGCAAGCTACTTGCTGACTCGAATGATTTCACCAAAAAAGTCTTTTTTATTGTCTTCAGTTAAATTCAATACTTTTATTTAAAATAGTCCGCTGTCGCTTTTTCATCTGCTTTCAGTTGTTCAATCAACGATTCAACGTTTGGAAATTTCACTTGGTTTCTCAAAAAATGATGCCAACGGACTTTTACATGCTCTCCATAGATATCTTGAGCAAAATTTAAAATATATAATTCAACGGTAAGTTCACGATCATCACCAAAGGTATCATTATGACCGATTGATCCCATTGCTTGATACCACGTTTCACCAACTTTGATCTCTGAAACATAGACACCTTCTTTTGGAAGATGAACAGTACTTTTAACTTTGATGTTAGCTGTTGGGAATCCTAGCAGGCGACCACGAGCATCGCCATGGACTACCACCCCTTCGACCTCGTAAGCAGCCCCCAATAAACGTGTTACTTCATTTATTTCTCCTGCGTTTAATAATTCACGTATCCGTGTCGAACTAATCTTCTCGCCACTGTCTTCTTCTTTTGGTACAGTGATGACTTCAAATCGATTCTTTGCATAACTTGGTAAGTGCGCTACATCTGCAATTTCTTTAGGTCCGTAAGTATAGTCAAAACCAGAAACAGCATATTTTGCATGAAGTCCTACGATATATTGATCGACAAATTCTTGTGGAGCTAAATGAGCAAACGATGACGTAAAATCGATTTCGTATAAATAATCAACACCTAATAGGGCCATTTTTTCTTCTTTTTGTTCCAGAGTAGTCAAATATTTTACTTGACTTGGATTTATTTTTTTGAAGACGATTGAAGGATGTTGGTTGAAAGTCATCAAAGCTAATTTCAATCCTTCTTTTTTAGCAATTTCTTTTCCCCGATTGATAACACGTTGATGGCCTAGATGTACCCCGTCAAAAAATCCTAAAACAAGTACAACGTCTTCTGGTGGGATCTGATCTGCTTGATAAGGATGTCTAATTTTGATAATTTTCATTTTTATACCTCATTCCTCAACACTTTGCTTGGTTTTAATTTATTTTTTTCTTTTGGATTTGGCTGGTAAATACTTACTACTTTGTCTTGGTAAAAAAGTGCGATCTCTTCTGTCGGCATTTCTGCTAAGTTAAATACCTGATAATCTAAGCGCATACCATTTTTAACTTTTTCCCAAACACGATCACTAATGTCTACTCTCTTAAAACGAGCGACACCAGCTTCTAGTGGTAATAAATGTTCTTCAAAGGTTCCTGCAAGCATATAATCTGCTACTTGCTGTAAAGTGATTGCCTGCTCCTTCTTCATTCCTCCACTAGCTGTTCGAGTTAGATCGGACATGTGAGCAGGATAGCCTAATTTTTTCCCAGTATCAACAGCAAGCGTTCGTACATAAGTCCCTTTCCCGCATACTACCTCAAAACGCCAAGATAGCAACCCCTTCTCTTGGTCCCAATGCACGTCACTTGTTCTTTCAAAACGTTCAATCTGCGCTTTACGCACGGGACGTGTAACTGTTTCATTGTTTCTGGCATACTCATAAAGACGTTTGCCGTTCACTTTGACAGCTGAATACATCGGTGGTATCTGAGTGATTTCCCCGATAAAACTTTTCATCGTTTCATCAATTTCTTCATCACTGATTAATCGATCAACTGTTTTACTTTCGACGACCTCACCAGATTTGTCTTCTGTCGTTGTACTAAATCCTAATGTAATCTCTCCTTGGTATACTTTTCCTGCATCGCTTAAATATTCGATAACTTTAGTCGCTTTTCCAAGGCAAATCAGTAACACACCATCAACATCAGGGTCTAACGTACCACCATGACCAATTTTTTTCATATGTAAGATTTTTCTTAATTTAAATACACAATCATGACTTGTCATGCCACGTTCTTTCCACAAAGGTAATAATCCGTCCATGTTTTTTCTCCCTATCCAATAAAATATCAACTTTGTCATTATAACACATCCCACAATAATGTGACGATTTTACCTTTTTTCGCTACGTTTTTATTATTTGGCAACAAACTTGTAATAAAACTTCACAAACCTGTAAATACAATTCATGTTATTCTCTTAGACAAAGGCAAGCTTGAATCCTTCATTTGCAACCTTTGATTAAAACGAGACGCAGCTTTTAAGGAATAGATGATCCTAGTCTTCCCCAAAACAAAAAACTGAGAATCATATACGAATCTCGAAAAGAGTCTGAAGTATAAATCTAACTCTTAATAAATGGTGTCCAAGAAGCCACTTCTTAAAAATAAGAGAGAATTTTTCAAAATAAGAAAAGCTATTTTAAAAGATTCTCTCTTATTCGTTTGGAGTTGACCGCTTCTTTCACAACCTGTTCGAGACACGTACAAATTGCTCATTTTTTTCTCATGTATTCTGTACAGTAAAATTACGGTACTGTGCGTTTATCATTTTAAACTACTTGCATTGTGTAGTTTGAACTTTTTTTCTAAAAAATTGGATGATGGTGTAACTGCGGTATCTCTGCTTTATAAAAAGCTAAAACTAAAAAAACTACTAAAAAAGAGCTATAACCCCACTTCTTAAGGTTTATAGCTCTTTTTGTTTTAATCTTTATTTAAATTACGAAGCAACTCATCAATGTGGTTACCATACCCCACTGACTCATCTAATTCAAAAGTTAATTCAGGCGTTTTATAGATGCTTAAGTTGTGTCCTAATTCACGGCGAATCAGTCCACTTGCTTTTGCTAGGCCTTCCTGTGCTTGTTTCTTATCTGAAGCTAAGTCAGATAAAATACTATAATAGATGGTTGCTTGTTGTAGATCTCCCGTAACGTGGACATCAGTGATTGTCACGTTTTCTACACGAGGATCACGAACTTTTTTGCGTAAAATATCATTTACTTCTTTTAAAATTTCTTGACCGACTCGGCGGTCTCTATAGTTTGCCATATTGAGCGGCCTCCTAAAATTAATTTGTTTTGATTTCTTCCATAATGAAGCCTTCGATGACGTCATCGACTTTGATGTCATTGAATTTTTCGATCATTGCACCACATTCATAACCCATTTTAACTTCTTTTACATCGTCTTTGAAACGTTTCAAGCTAGCTAGTTGTCCTTCGTAAATGACGATACCATCACGGATCACGCGAACGCCACTATCACGTCGAATGTATCCTTCTGTGACATAAGCCCCAGCGATCGTTCCAACTTTTGATACTTTGAATGTTTCTCGAACGATCATTTGACCAGTGATTTTTTCTTCAAACTCTGGATCTAGCATCCCTTTCATCGCTGTTTCGATTTCTTCGATTGCTTTATAAATGATTCGGTGTAAACGAATGTCCACTTCTTCATTATCCGCTTGAATTTTAGCTTGTGGTGTAGGACGAACATTGAACCCAATGATGATCGCATTACTTGCTGCTGCAAGGGTTACATCACTTTCATTGATGGCACCAACTGCAGAATGGACGATTTTCACACGTACGCCTTCTACATCGATCTTTTGCAATGAAGCAGCCAAGGCTTCTGCAGAACCTTGTACATCAGCTTTAATGATAACATTTACTTCTTTTAATTCGCCTTCTTTTAAGCTTTCAAACAAGTTGTCCAATGTTACCCGACTAGTGATCGCACGATGTTCTAACAACGCACGTTTGGCACGTTCTTCACCGGCTGCACGAGCAGTTTTTTCATCTTCAAAGACAACAAAGCGGTCACCTGCTTGTGGCACATCGTTTAACCCAGTGATCTCAACTGGTGTTGCTGGTCCAGCAGATTTTTCACGACGACCTAAGTCGTTGACCATCACACGCACACGTCCATAGGTATTTCCTACTACAATTGGGTCACCTACGTTTAAAGTCCCTTGTTGAACAAGTAATGTAGTAACAGGTCCTTTTCCTTTGTCTAGACGTGCTTCAATTACTGTACCAATTGCTCGTTGTTTAGGATCTGCTTTTAGATCCTCTACTTCCGCAACCAGCAAGATCATTTCTAGCAATTCGTCAATATTTTGACCAAATTTAGCAGAGATTTCAACGAAAATCGTTTCTCCACCCCAAGCTTCTGGAATCAATTCATATTCACTTAATTCTTGCATCACGTGTTGAGGATTTGCCCCTGGTTTATCAATCTTATTAACAGCAACGATAATTGGTACGCCAGCTGCTTTCGCATGGTTGATTGCTTCGACTGTTTGTGGCATAACACCGTCATCTGCTGCTACAACTAAGATCGTGATATCAGTGATACTTGCTCCTCGCGCACGCATACTTGTAAATGCAGCATGCCCAGGTGTGTCTAAGAATGTGATTGGTTTGCCATCGATATCGATTTGGTAGGCACCGATATGTTGTGTAATCCCACCAGCTTCGCCACTTGTTACTCGTGAATGACGTAATGTATCAAGTAATGTTGTTTTCCCGTGGTCGACGTGTCCCATGATTGTTACAACTGGTGGACGAGAAACCAATGTATCAGGATTTAATTCTTCTGGTTCAAAGAATTTGTCGATATCTGCGATATCTACTTGGATTTTTTCTTGTGGTTCCATCCCATAATCTGTTGCTAAGAGTTCAATCGTATCTTTATCTAGTGCTTGGTTTTGGTTGACCATTACGCCAAGCATAAATAATTTTTTGATGATCTCTGCTGGTTCACGATGGATTTTCTTCGCAATATCCGCAACGTTCATGCCTTCAGTATACTCTAATACTTCTGGTAACTCACGGAATTTACGTGGTGGTACAGCAGGTTTATTGGAAGTTTGTTGTTTTCCTTTTTTCCCTTTTTTGTTAAAACGATTGCGGTTGTTATTGTTAAATTTACCACGATTATTATTGTTGTTACGGTTTTGGTTACCACCTTGGTTTGATCCTTGGCGATTTTGGTTTCCGCCTTGTGTTGATCCTTGGCGGTTTTGATTGCCACTTTGTGTTGCTCCTTGACGGTTTTGGTTATTTCCGCCTCCATTATTACTTCGGTTTTGGTTTGTTGATTGGTTTTTTCCTTGATTCACTTGACCGCTCCCTTGACCGCTCCCTTGACCGCGATCTTGATAGTTGCGGTTATTTTTTTGTTGTTTCGTTTTTGTTTCTTGTTTCTTTTGTTCATTCGGCTGGTTTGTGGCTGGCTTTTGGCTGGCTTGCTGTGCTGGTTTTTTATTCGTCTGTGGTTTTTTGAACGCTTGTTGCAACTTCTTTTCATCACCAGTTGTGATTGTTCCCATGTGATTCTTCACATTAATCCCAAGTTGCTGCGCCTTTTCCACAACGTCTTTACTAGGCTGATTTAATTCTTTTGCTAGTTCATAAATTCGTTTGTTGCTCATGCAATCACCTTCCTAACCTTCAATTAGCTCCTTGGTTTTCTTCGCAAAACCGTTATCTACGATTCCAAATACTTTGCGAGGCTTCCCAATCATCTGCGTGATTTCAGCTTCGGAAAATAGTTCAAAGCAAGGAACTTCATAACATGAACTCTTATCTTTCACTTTTTTCTTCGTATTCTCACTCGCATCATTTGCTACAAACACGATCTTTGCTTTCTGTTTACGAATGTCTGCAATGGTCAACTCCTCGCCGGTAATCAACTTACCAGCGCGCATCGCTAACCCAATGAGATTCATGGCTTTTTGCCGATTTCCTTCATTCATTTACCGAATAGCTCTTTTCGTGCTTTTTGATGGGTTACATAATCGAGTAACTCTTGGTAGAATTCATCTGTCAAAGTCGTTTCTAACGCCCGATCAAGAATCTTCTTATCCCAAGCTTGTTGTACTTCAGCTAGCTCAAGTGAGACATACGCACCACGGCCTGGCATTTTCCCAGTGGGATCAATCGATACTTCCCCTTCTTTGGAACGGGTAATTCGAATCATCTCTTTTTTGGGTTTCATTTCACCTGAAACCACAGATTTGCGTAAAGGAATCTTCCTTTGTTTCATCTCTTCGCCTCCTAAGCTAATTGTTAAGCATCTTGATCCGTATTTTCAACTGTTTCATCGTTGAAAGCAATCGTTTCATATTCATCATCTGTATAATCAGATTGAACGATCGCTTCATCATGAGCGACTTCTTCAGAAGCTACTTCTTGATCTTGCGCTTGTTTTTCATAATATTCAGCCATATCTGATTCTGACTTGATATCGATTTTGTGATTTGTTAGTTTGGCAGCCAAACGTGCATTTTGTCCACGTTTACCAATCGCTAAGGATAATTGGTAATCTGGAACGACAACGGTACAAGCTTTAGGATTTTCTTCATCAAAAATCACATCGATCACTTGCGCTGGATTCAGAGCATTCGTGATAAATACCGCTGGATCTTCGTTCCACTCAACGATATCCATGTTTTCACCCTTTAATTCATTCACTATCGCTTGCACACGCTGGCCTTTTGGTCCAACACAAGTTCCAACTGCATCAATATTTTCATCATTTGAACGAACGGCTACTTTTGAGCGATCGCCCGCTTCTCTAGCAATGCTTACGATTTCAACGATCCCATCGTAAACTTCTGGCACTTCTTGTTCGAATAAACGGCGTAATAGATCTGGATGGCTACGGCTAACGAAGACTTGTGGACCTTTTGACGTATTTTCTACACGAGAAACGTACACTTTGATACGATCATGCGGTTGATAAAATTCATTAGGCATTTGATCTTGTTTCGATAAAACTGCTTCGATCTTTCCAAGATTTACATAGATATATCGTTTATCTTGACGTTCAACGATACCTTGCATAATGTCTTTTTCATACGCGCTGAACTCATTGTAAATGATGGTTCTTTCTGCTTCTCTGACACGTTGTAAAATAACTTGTTTTGCTGTTTGTGCAGCAATTCGTCCAAAGTCTTTTGGTGTCACTTCAAAACGGATGGTATCACCAATCTCATATGCCGGATTAATCAAAAGCGCATCTTTTAATGATACTTCTAATTGTGAATCCATTACTTCTTCAGTAACTTCTTTCACAGCATAGACGTGAATTTTCCCTTTCTTTTGATCAAATTCAACTTCAACATTTTGAGCTTGACCATAATGGCGTTTGTATGCAGAAACTAAAGCAGCTTCTAAAGCGTCGATCACGATTTCTTTTGAAATCCCTTTTTCAGCTTCTAATGCATCTAATGCGTTTAGCATTTCTTTACTCATTTTTCTGTTTCCTCTCCGTGATTAAAATTGGATCGCTAAGCGAGCTTTGGCAATATTTTTTCGGTCAAGAATTAATTCTTTTTCCCGTGTTTTTATGCGTATTTTCAATATCAGCTGTTCAGCATCAACTGATTGAAGAAATCCTTCATATTGTTTTTCTCCATCAACTGGTTGATAAAGAGAAACATGGATATATTCTCCAAGCGCTTTTTCGTAATCTTTCTCTTTTTTTAATGGGCGTTCTGCCCCTGGAGATGATACCTCTAGAAAATAAGCTTGTGGGATAGGATCTGGATCTGCTGCATCAAGTTTTTCGCTAAGTTTTTCGCTAACCCATGCACATTCTTCGATATCGATTCCGCCATCTTTGTCAATGAATACTCGTAAGAACCAACTTTTGCCTTCCTTCACAAATTCTACTTCGACAAGTTCAAAATTTTGTTCCTCTAAAATCGGAGTCACCATTGCTGTGACTGTTTCAACGACGCTACTCAAAAAGTTCGCCTCCTTAAAATTGCTTCCGTAATTCCATTAAAAAGAGTGAGCGAAAATTCCGCTCACTCACAGTTAGTATCATTACCTATAAATAACTATACCATATTTCATTTAAAATGACAAGCTTCCACGCTAACCCTTGATTAGAACATATCAAACAAGGAAAGTTGGTTTTCATCTGGAAGGTCTTTCAATACTCCGTTGTCGTTCATATACTCAATCAACGTTTTAGAAACTTTTCCTCGTGTAGCAAGATCTTCTTTTGATAAGAATGGTCCATCTTTTCGTGCTTCAACGATTTGTTTTGCAACGTTTGTTCCTAAACTTGGGACAGCTCTAAATGGTGCGATCAATGTGTCTCCTTCGATCACGAAGTTCACGGCATCTGATTTATATAGATCGATCATGCCAAAATGGAAGCCTCTTTCCAACATTTCATTCGCTAATTCAAGGACGGTCAACTGATTTTTCTCTTTGACTGAGGCATCCAAACCTTTATCTGTGATTTCTTTCATCGCTTGTTTTACCGCATCTTTCCCTTTACACATAGCCACAAGATTAAAATCATCCGCTCGAACTGAGAAATAGGCACAATAGTATAAAATAGGGAAATAGACTTTAAAATAAGCTACACGTAAGGCCATCAAAACATAAGCCGCTGCATGGGCTTTTGGGAACATATATTTGATTTTAGAACAAGAATCAATGTACCAATCTGGAACATTGTTTTCTTTCATGGCGGATAGATAGGTTTCTCGTAATTCATCAGGGATCTTGTTCCATAGCCCTTTACGAACGGTTTCCATAATCTTAAAAGCCATCCCACTATCTAATCCAGCATGGATCAAGTAAACCATGATATCATCCCGACAACCAATTACTTCAGCCAAAGTTGCATCCCCACGTTTGATCAATTCTTCTGCATTGCCTAACCACACATCGGTCCCATGTGATAATCCGGAAATCTGTAAGAGTTCAGCAAAAGTCGTTGGATGTGTTTCTTCCAACATTCCCCGAACAAAGCGTGTCCCAAACTCTGGGATACCTAGTGTCCCTGTTTTAGAATAAATCTGTTCACTGGTAACGTTCAAGACATCTGGACCGGCAAAAATTCTCATTACTTCTGGATCGTCAGTTGGGATCGTTTGTGGATCGATTCCCGATAAATCCTGCAACATACGGATTACTGTCGGATCATCATGTCCCAGAATATCAAGCTTCAGTACATTATCATGGATAGAATGGAAATCAAAATGCGTTGTTTTCCATTCTGAATTTTGATCATCTGCTGGATATTGGATCGGTGTAAAATCATATACGTCCATGTAATCGGGAATAACGATGATCCCCCCTGGATGTTGTCCAGTCGTTCGCTTCACGCCAGTCGCACCTTTGGCTAATCGATCAACTTCAGCACTGCGAAATTGTAAATTATGATCTCGCTCATAACCTTTAACAAAGCCATAAGCTGTTTTATCGGCAACTGTACCGATTGTTCCTGCTCGATAAACATATTCTTCCCCAAACAAAACTTTCGTATAGTTGTGCGCTTCTGCTTGGTAATCACCTGAAAAGTTCAAATCGATATCTGGTACTTTGTCTCCATGGAACCCTAAGAACGTTTCAAAAGGAATATCATGGCCATCTTTATTTAATCGTGCGCCACATTTCGGACATTTTTTTTCAGGCATATCAAACCCCGAACCGTAAGTACCATCTTCAAAGAATTCTGAATACTGGCAATCAGGACAATAATAGTGAGGGGCTAATGGATTTACTTCAGTGATCCCAGTCATTGTCGCAACAAAACTAGAACCAACTGATCCACGTGAACCAACTAAATAACCATCTTTGTTACTTTTATGCACCAGTTTTTGCGCAATCAAATAGATCACAGAAAACCCATTCCCGTTGATCGAATTCAATTCTTTTTCTAATCGTTTTTCAATGATTTCTGGTAATGGATCACCGTACAACTGTTTAGCTCTGGTATAACTCAAATCAGAAATCTCTTCTTCAGATCCAGGAATTTTTGGCGTATACAAATCATCTTTCACCGGAATGACCTCTTCACAAAGGTCAGCAATCTTATTCGTATTGTCAACGACGATTTCTTTCGCTAGATCTTTTCCTAAAAAGTTAAAAGCAGTCAACATCTCATCTGTTGTTCTAAAATGCACATCAGGCAAACTATGTCGGTTCAACGGATTAGCCCCACCCATTGAATTAATCAAAATCTTCCGATAGATTGCATCTTCTTCATTAAGGTAATGAACATTCCCAGTAGCAACGACGATTTTGTCCAATGACTTTCCGATTTCAACTAGATTTTTGATGATTTCTTCTAAATCATGTTCATTTTTGACTAGTTCTTGCTCAAGCAATGGTGCATAGACCGCTTTTGGCATCACTTCAATATAATCATAAAATTTTGCTCGATTTCTAGCTTCTTCAATTCCTTTTTGCATCATTGCTTCGAAAATCTCACCTTTATCACAAGCAGAGCCAATGAAAAGATTCTCACGTAATTTCTTCAGTTGTGAACGAGGAATACGTGGGACACGTTCAAAATATTCCACATTCGACATCGAGATTAATTTGAATAAATCTTTTAATCCAGCTTGATTTTTCGCTAAGATCGTCACATGAAATGGCCTTGCTCGTTTATACGAATCGCCTTCTCCCACATGAGCATTGAGTTGATCATGGTAGAGCATCTCATGGTTTTCCATTGCTTCTTTAACGAAAATCCATGCTAAATGACCTGTCGCTTCAGCATCGTAAATCGCTCGGTGATGCTGTTCAAGACTGACACCAAATTTTTTAGATAACACACCTAGACCAAATCGTTTAAATTGAGGATACAGATATCTGGCTAATTCTAGCGTATCGATGACTGGATTCGTCGCCTCTGGGATTCCATATTTTGCATAACTTGTATTCAAGAATCCCATATCAAACGCGGCATTATGGGCGACCAGAATCGAATCTTTTGAAAACTCGAGAAACAGACGTAGGACTTCTTCTTCTGATTTAGATCCTCGTACCATTTCATCTGTGATCCCAGTTAGATCAATCGTTGTGCGGGAAAGTGGGTGTCCAGGATCAATAAATTCATCAAAGCTTTCAATGACATTCCCTTTATACATCTTGACCGCAGCTAATTCGATGATCGTATCATAAACAGCAGATAGTCCGGTGGTTTCCACGTCAAATACGACATATGTTCCTTCATTCAAAGAAACATGTTCATCATTGTAAGCAATCGGCACACCATCATCTACAACATTGGCTTCAACCCCATAAAGAATTTTCACGCCTGCTTTTTTACCGGCACTATGCACTTCAGGAAATGCTTGTGCCCCTCCATGATCCGTGATCGCAATCGCTTTGTGTCCCCATTTTCCAGCTTGAGCCACAAGGTCAGAGATACTATTGGTTGCATCCATCGTACTCATATTACTATGAACATGTAATTCCACTCGTTTCTCATCGTCAGGAGCATAGTCTTTACGAGGTGCATGCTTCACCTCAATGATATCTTGTGCATTCATCACCAGGTCTCGCACAAATGTATCTTCTTGGATACTTCCTCTAACTTTTAACCAGCTTCCTACGCTGATTGCATCAAAGATTTGTTCATCTTTTTCATTATTTGAAAATTTCTTAACAATAAAAGAAGAAGTATAATCGGTGATTTTTAACGTTAGAATCTTACGTTTTGAACGTAGCTCACGCACTTCTTTATCAAATACATAGCCTTCCAAGGTCACACGACGTTCTTCTTCAACGATATTGATCATTGGTATTGTCGGTTCATCTGCTGGAATATTACGACCTAACTGGATCGGTCCATCTAGTACAGGAAGTTGCTCTTTTCTTTCTTTTTTCTTTTGTTCATGGACAATCAAACTTTCCGCAGCTTGCTTCATGAACGCTTCTGCTTGTTCTTGCTTCCGCTCTTCAAACAGTTTTAGCACACGTTCTGCTTGTTCTTCATCAATTTCAGGTTCGATACGAAATTTAGGGAACCCGTAGCTGACAAACAGCGTTTCAACTAAAGGTAGATATTGTTGCTTTAAATAATTAATAGCGCCATTACTATCGACTGGCAAGACAATTTTCTTTTCCTTCAATATAGGGACTTGTGTTTTTAAAACTTGTTGAGCCAACGGCGTATCGCATTGTTGGCTTTCTAAAGCTTGTGCCCAATAATCTTGTAATAATTTTTCATCAAACTGCTGATCATCAGCTTTGATAGTTAATCTGATCTGTGCAATATCTTTAAATGCCAGTGTCAAATTTTGGAGCAATGATCGATAAAGCATGATCGGTAAAATTTGAGTAAAGTGTAGGGTAAACTCCCACAATCTTGATTTGCGGTGAACCACTACACGCTCCATTTCGCCAGCAGAGATTAGTGGATGATTTTTTTCCACTTCTTCTAGTTGGATTTGTTCCAACAATTTTTCAAATAACTCTCGTTTTTCTGACAAAACCATACGCCCTTTCTGACGAGGACAAATCAATGCTATTTCATTTGAACCTCTTCTTCTTTCAGTACTATTTAGTATACCCGTTTTTACATGGATTTACATTAAAAAAACGACAAAGAATTTTCTTTCTCGTTCTAAATCGTTGATTACTTAGCTAAATGAATCCTCACAACGTAAGCTGATTGGTACTCCTTGCTCTTGCAACGTAGTAACATGCAGTTCGCCCCAATCACATAACGCATCTAACACACTACTTAATGTTTGACCATATTCACTTAAGGAATAAACAACTTTTGGTGGAACCTGATGATATGAGGTTCGTACAACAATACCGTCTGCTTCTAATTCACGCAATTGTTGAGTCAACATCTTTTGGCTAAGATTAGGAATTTTTCGTTTTAAGTCGCTGGGACGAAGCGGACTGTGACGCAGGTTGCATAAAATAATCGGTTTCCATTTTCCACCGATAACTTCCATCGTGGCTTCTACACCAATATTATACGTTTTTTCAATCATATTTCCCTCCTAAAATCCTTTTACTATCCAATAGTTACTTTTTAGACACTATAGCACAATAAAGTAGGTACTATCTATTAGAGCCTATCTAGTATACATTATATCTATTGAAAATTAAAGGAGGAGTATAGATGATCCATTCATTGAATGATCGAATCATGTTAAATAACCAAATAGAAATTCCAGGGATAGGACTTGGTGTCTTTCAAATCCCTGATACCCAAACTGCTGAAGTAGTCAAAGCAGGCATTGTAAAGGGCTATCGATTGATTGATACTGCTCAAATATATGATAATGAAATTGGTACAGGAATCGGAATCAAAGAAGGGCTGAAAGCTGCTGGAATTTCTCGAGAAGAACTATTCGTAACCTCCAAAGTCTGGAACGATCATTTAACCTATGACGAAACGATCCAAGCTTTTGAAACCAGTTTAGCACGCCTAGGACTAGACTATCTAGATCTTTATTTAATCCATTGGCCTGGCGAAGATGCTTTCTTAGAGTCTTGGCGTGCTTTGGAACAATTATATCAAGCGGGGAAAATCAAAGCGATTGGTGTTAGCAATTTTCAAATCACTCATTTAGAAAAATTATTGACACATGCGAATGTCATTCCCGTTCTCAACCAAGTGGAACTACATCCAAAGTTATCTCAAATTGAACTACGCAATTTCTGCGCAAAACATGCAATAAAGATCCAAGCGTGGTCCCCTTTGATGCAAGGGAAACTATTGAATCACCCAACTATAGTAGAGATTGCTGAAGCGCATCATATTACTCCAGCCCAAGTAATCTTACGTTGGGATGTCCAGCAAGACATCTTATTAGTGGTCAAGTCAGTTAAGCCCGAACGAATGAAAAGTAATGCTGACATTTTTGATTTCGTTCTTTCTGAAGATGAAATGACGGTTTTGAATGCACTGAACGATCATTTTCGGGTAGGACCAAATCCTGATACATTCGATTTTAAATAAAGGAGGAAGATGTAAGATGGAACTAGGTTTATCTCATAAGGTTGCGTTAGTCACTGGCTCAACGAAAGGCATCGGAAAGGCCATTGCGATTGAATTGGCAAAAGAAGGTGCAGATGTCATCATCAATGGTCGTCACGCACCGCTTGTTGATCAAGTGGTCACTGAATTAAAAGAAAAATTCCCCCAAACTAACCCTCAGCGTGCGCCATTTGATTTAGCAGATCCAGAAGCACGGCAAGAACTGTTTACGCAATTTCCTACAGTAGATATTTTGATCAATAATATGGGGATTTTTGAACCGATGGATTATTTAGCTATCACAGATGATATTTGGGAACATTTTTTCCAAGTCAATGTACTTGCTGGAAATGCATTAGCCAAAAATTATTTACCTAAAATGTTGAAGCAAGATTTTGGTCGTATCCTTTTTATTGCGAGTGAAGAAGCAGTGATGCCTTCAGGTGAAATGGCTCAATACAGTATGACCAAAACGATGAATCTTTCTTTAGCAAAAAGTTTATCCAAATTGACTGTTGGCTCTCAAGTGACCGTAAACACGATCTTGCCTGGCTCCACCTTGACAGAGGGCGTTCAAGAAATGTTAACAACAATGTACGCAGACAGCCAATTGCCTGAATCTGAATGGGAACAAGATTTTATGAAAAATCATCGTCCACTCTCACAGATCCAACGCTTGATCCGACCAGAAGAAATCGGGCGTTTTGTTGCATTTGTTTCTAGCCCCTATGCAACTTCTTTTTCTGGCGCTGCCTTGCGACTTGATGGAGGATTGGTGCCAACAATTTATTAAGAACGATTTTGTAACACAAATCAATTTCTTCTTACTAAAGAGCCAGTATGATTTTTCATTCGAACAAATGTAAGAAACAAAAAAACGAAGGATACCGAGCCAAGACTTGCCTCAGTCTCATTAGAAAAAAGACAAGCCTAACTATTCGTTAGGCTTGTCTCAGACTGTAGACAAACTCCTAAATTGGGAGTGTTGTTTGCAGCTTTTTTGT
>ERZ1034962.164-NODE-164-length-39611-cov-1029.224517_pt1 | contig 39611 bp, 44 predicted proteins | sample MGYA00520696_ERZ1034962 | MGnify/ENA primary metagenome ERZ1034962 (study PRJEB33766, sample SAMN09781770) | gut metagenome | biome: gut microbiome | host: Homo sapiens | place: Madagascar | study: EMG produced TPA metagenomics assembly of the PRJNA485056 data...
ACCTAACTCCTTTTGAATTCAGGAATCAGGTTGCTTATTCATTTTATTATTTCACGGTCTACTTGACAGGGAGCTGTTCAAAAGTACCCAGCTTCTTTGTTTCTATAGTTATCATTTGCAAGACGCAGTAGTTTGGACTTCAACAATCTGGAGATAGATTGTTGAAGGTCGCTATCAAAAAAATATTAAAACAGCGATTACCAACTTTAGTCAACTTAGAGTTTCTCATGCACAATTGATTAGGCACTTTTTGACGCTTGCTTTGCAAGCTAGATTTCCAACTTCAAACAATTCTCAATTGTTTGAGCAATCAATCACTGCCGAGTGGGTTCTAATGTGCTGACAAATCAGCTTCTACAACCCTTTTGACATCAAGCTGCGCTTGACTTCATTTCTAACCTTAAAAGATTCCCCAAACCTTTTGAGCCATGCGGGGGTGGGAGTAAAACAGTTCAGTGAACTGTTTTAGGTCAGCAACAAGAAATTAAGACTTGCTGAGAAATCGAATTTCTCCGAAATCACCGATTTGCTTTTTAATTTCTAGGCTCATGAATAAAATCTCCACTGGAGATTTTATTTGTCCCACTCCCTTTTTTGCTACCTCAATTTTTATAAAAAAGTTCTGAAAAATCCTGTGATTTTTAATAGCAAAATCAACAATTTCAACCCTCAAATTAATATTAATTTAAGGGTTGAAACTTATAGTAAAACTATACCAACAAGAAATTATTCACATAGAAAACGACAACAAAAATCTCAATAATAACAATAGCTGGACTTGTCACGGCAGCAGTCGCACTTGTCCTAATTCTCGCTAAACTGATTTTTTCAGGAGTCACAACTTTAGCTTCAGACGGAAGTTTGGATTTATCAAATACCAATTCTTATGACGTTTCCGAAACAGCTATGGTCTCTACTTCTGACGCTGTCAGGATAATACTATTAATGCTTATATCGTTGAAACACTTGGTTATTCGCACACTGATATTACTGATGACATTGAAAGTAGTTTTGAACAAGCCGCTTATAAGATAGATGACGGAAAACCTCTTGGGGTAATTATTCATGATACTGGCGTTGACAATTCAACGATTGAAAGCGAAGTGAATTATATGGTTCAAAGTTATGATGAAGAAGGTGTCTTTGTCCACTCTTTCATTGATAGTGATACCATTCTTCGCATTGCTGATGAAGATTACAAAGTTCAGGGTGCTGGTGCCAATGCCAATCCTTATTACATTCAATTTTAATTAACACATGAGGATTCTCAAAAAGGCTTCGCCGAGCAACTAGCAAACGCAGCTTATTATACTGCCTACATGCTCAAAAAATATGACCTTCCTGTAACACTTGGTCAAGAAGATGGCGAAGGAACCATTTGGACACATGAAATGGTCAGCTTTTACCTTGATGGTACTGACCACGTTGATCCAACTGATTACTGGACAGAAACCGCTAATGATTATTTCGGTACGGACTATGACGTCGAAGATTTTGTCGAACTCGTCCAAGCTTATTATAATGCTCTCTAAAAGGTGCAAACTTGTACCTTTTTATTTTTTTAGTAAAATAGTAATTGACTAATGAATAGAAAGATTGAGAGGGAAAATGGCAAAAAAAGTAAAATTAAAAAAGACACTTGTTGATCAAATTCTGGACAAGGCAAAAATCGAACACGACAGCTTAGCAATCAATGCACTTGAGGGAGACTTACCAGATGACATTGAAAAATCTGATATTTTCAAAACCCTTGCTCTAACAGGTGACAAAACAGGCCCTCTAATCGGAATTGTTCAAATCACCGAACATCTTTCTGAGAAAAAATTAGCCAAAGTTTCTGGCAACAAAAAAGTCAGCATGATTCCACAAAAAAATCTTCAAAAAACAACTGACTACATTCACGGAGCAAATAATCCTGTCGGTATTCATCAGAAACACAATTTTCCGATTTTCATTGATAACCGTGCTCTAGAAATGGGAACGATGATTGTTTCTGCCGGTGAAATCGGACGTTCTATCCGCATTGACAGTCAAACCTTGGCAGATTTTATTGGTGCCAGCTTTGCTGACTTGATTGACAATTCACATTAATTTTTAGATTGGAAAGTAACTGATGAAATTTTATTTTGTACGTCATGGTAAAACACAATGGAACTTAGAAGGACGTTTCCAAGGAGCAAATGGTGACTCACCTCTCTTGGAGGAATCTGTTCATGATTTGGAAAAATTAGGTGATTATCTCCAAGATGTTAAATTTGATGTCGTTTTTTCAAGCGATTTAAAACGTGCCAGCGATACTTGCAAGATTATCATGTCACGCAGCCACTATCCAAAGGCAATCAGCTTTCAACCCTCGCTGCGTGAATGGCATCTTGGAAGATTGGAAGGCAGCAAAATTGCAACGATAACATCTATTTATCCTCAACAAATGCAAGCTTTTCGACATAATTTAGCTAAATTCGATAATGATGTATTTGACGCTGAATCTGTTTATCAAACCACTAAACGCGTTGAGTCATTCATTAAATCAATGAAAAATCAACCTTATCAGAATGTCTTGTTAGTTGGGCATGGTGCTAATTTTACCGCCTCTATCCGTACTTTATTAGGATATGAACCAGCCGTCCTCCGTGCCCAAGGCGGACTTGATAACGGTAGTGTGACGGTTTTAGAGACCAAGGATTTTAAAACTTTTACTTGTCTAAAATGGAATGACACATCTTATAAACAAAAGAAATCTTAAAGACGAAAAAACCTCCTAGATGGCACTTAGGAGGGGCATTTATTAGTTATTTCTTGCGTATTTTAGACGCAAAACTTTTTCTTGTTGTTTATCCAAACGAAGCAGGATAACAACTTTATCAATACTCATGTTACTTTCAAGCAGACGTTCTGCTGCCATCATCAATCCGTTGTTGATACCCATTTCAAGAATTGGATTGTTCTTGTCATTAATATCAAAGATAAATTTATTATCAGGAAGGTCAAAGAGAACTTTCACAGCTCCGAACAGCTGTTCAAAGTTATCAATAGCAACATCATAAACTGGTTTAATATCAGGCTTCAAGCTACGGCCACGGTGGTTAAACCACATTGAATGCCAGCCACCATTGAAAGCACCAACAACGTCATTGTCATATGAATCACCAACGTAAAGTGTTGTTGCAGGGTTCATGTCAAATTGCTCCGCAGCAAGATTGAAAATCTCTTTTTCTGGTTTTTGGAAACCAGTCGCTTGGCTGACAAGGACACGTTTTGGATCAACATAATCATAAAGACCAAGTTTTTTAACTTTTTTCAATTGGTGTTCCGTTGGTCCATTCGTGATAATTCCCATTGGAACGCCTTTTTTTTTAAGAAAATCAAGCGTGATGCGCATCTCATCAAGCATTGTGATATTTTCCAATTCCTCTTCATAAATTTCTTGGAAATGCACGCCAGTTGCTGCATCAATTTCACGGTAACCAAATTCTAATAAGGTTTCCTTGCAACGCCAAAAACGGAAATACTCAGTTGTCCATTCACCTGCCATTACACGCGGAAAGCCGACATCTGAATAATGACGGAAACGAATATAAGCCTGATTGATTTTACTCATATCAAAATCAGGAAAACATTTCTCAACGGCAATACGATAAGGTGCTTGTTGGTCATAAATCGTATCATCAACATCAAAAACAATTGAAGTAATCATGAATCTCTTTTCTCTCTAATAAATTTTACCGTCACATATTATACTATTTTTTACCCTTCTTTTCAATCAAAGACAAGAAAACAAAGCTAATAGAAAAATGCTCAAACCTCATTATCAATGCAATTATATTTACAAGACATGATTCTTTGAACTTTGACAATCTGGAAAGAGACCGTTTTAGCTCAGCAATAAAAATAAAAACTTGCTAAAAAATCGAATTGCTTTTAGAATTACTAATTTTTGTCCCATTCCCAAGCAAAGCACGCAAAAATAAGGTGTATTCTAGCCCCTTTTATGATACAATAGGAAAGAATACTTATTGGAGGAAAACATGTCAAACGAACACATTGAAGAATTAAACGATCAACAAATCGTGCGTCGTGAAAAAATGGCAGCATTGGCTGAACAAGGCATCGATCCTTTCGGAACTCGATTTGAACGCACAGCTACTTCTGGTCAATTAAAAGAAAAATACGCTGACAAAACTAAAGAAGAATTGCATGAAATTAACAAGACAGCTACTATCGCTGGTCGTCTAATGACTAAGCGTGGTAAAGGTAAAGTTGGTTTTGCACACATTCAAGACTGCGACGGTCAAATCCAAGTCTATGTCCGCAAAGATGCTGTCGGTGACGAAAACTATCACATTTTCAAAAAAGCAGACCTCGGTGACTTCCTCGGTATTGAAGGTGAAATCATGCGTACAGATATGGGTGAATTGACAATCAAAGCCACTCACCTTACCCACTTATCTAAAGCACTTCGTCCACTTCCAGAAAAATTCCACGGACTTACAGACGTTGAAACTAAATATCGTAAACGTTACCTTGACTTGATTTCAAACCGTGACAGTTTTGAACGCTTTGTGACTCGTTCAAAAATCATCTCCGAAATCCGTCGTTACCTTGACGGACTTGGTTTCTTAGAAGTTGAAACTCCAGTCCTTCACAACGAAGCTGGCGGTGCTACCGCTCGCCCATTTATCACTCACCACAACGCACAAGATATGGACATGGTTCTTCGTATCGCAACTGAACTTCACTTGAAACGTCTTATCGTTGGTGGTATGGAACGAGTGTACGAAATCGGACGTATCTTCCGTAACGAAGGTATGGATGCCACACACAATCCTGAATTCACATCTATCGAAGTTTACCAAGCCTATGCTGACTTCAAAGATATCATGGATTTGACAGAAGGCATTATCCAACACGCTTCAAAAGCTGTTAAAGGTGACGGTCCTATTTCATACCAAGGAACTGAAATTGCCATTGACAAACCATTTAAACGTGTTCACATGGTTGATGCTATCAAAGAAGTCACTGGCGTTGATTTTTGGAAAGAAATGACTCTCGAAGAAGCGCAAGCTATTGCCAAAGAGAAAAATGTACCAGTTGAAAAACACTTCACTTCAGTTGGTCACATCATCAACGCTTTCTTTGAAGAATTTGTCGAAGAAACATTGATTCAACCAACATTCGTTTATGGACACCCTGTTGAAGTTTCTCCTCTTGCTAAGAAAAACGCAGAAGATCCTCGCTTCACTGACCGCTTCGAACTCTTCATCATGACTAAAGAATACGGTAATGCCTTTACCGAACTTAACGATCCAATCGATCAATTGTCACGTTTTGAAGCCCAAGCTAAAGCTAAAGAACTTGGTGACGACGAAGCAACTGGAATTGACTACGACTACGTCGAAGCCCTCGAATACGGTATGCCACCAACAGGTGGACTTGGTATCGGTATTGACCGCCTAGTCATGCTCCTCACAGACACAACAACAATCCGCGATGTCTTATTGTTTCCAACGATGAAGTAATTATACATAATAATACCCCCATACATTTCGTTTAGAAGATAATTCTAATCAAAGATGTATGAGGGTTCTTTTTGTCATGACTACTTCTCTACAAGAACATAAGCAAGATATGTTATAATGATATTAACAATATGCGAGAGGAGGATTTATATGACTCTTGATGTAAACAAAGAAGAACTAACTATCCTAGGAGTTCCCTTTGATAATTTTTCAGATTTTGATATAGTCTGGTACGCTATTGGCTCATCAATGATTGAAAATTATGAACCAACCGTTCAAGATGTGATTGATTTTAAAAACTATGTTATTAATAAACGAAAGGAATTGAATATTGGTTAAAAATCAATATGAAGGATGTCCTATATTTAAAAATAACACTTGCTGAGTTATTCAGTAGGTGTTATTTTTATTTGTAATCTAAAAAGTTGACTTTAAAAGTCTAAAATTTCAACAATTCTATCATAAAAACAATTTACTAAATATCGCCCTCAGTTACTTCCAATTTTTGTATTATTCGATTTTCTAATCGCTTCATATACTGCTCCATAAATTCAAAATCTGGTACCCCAAAAACTGAGGGAAGCTTAATAATCTGTCTCTTCATACGTTGAGCATTAAACTTGTAACCATATGCATACTTTTGAGCTTGTCTTTCAATAGCATGTTTCAAAAATAACAACGTAAACTTATTGTTTACACCTCTCTTGAACGTTAAGCACTTCACATCATCTGAAAAAGTTGCTTTATAGGGATGATAGAAAGCATATCCAACACTACCATTATAATTCACTCCTAATACATCAAAATCTGTACTTGAGTTAGTGTTATTGACAAATCCTGTTATTCCATTACTATTATCCGAAGCACCGATAAATGGTATTTTACCTTTTTTATGTTCCTCTTTGATTAAACGAACTCCAGATTTTACATTAATGATATCATCAATAAAATATTCTGCCCACTCAACTTCATCTAAATTTCTAAAATCCGTTATTTCATGTTGTTTAGGAAGCTGGTAAGTATATTTGATTTGATTTGATTTGATTTGAACATAATTTTCCATAAATGTCCAGTCAGGAGTACCTTTTTCATTAATCGGTAGTAAAATACTTTTAGTTAATAAATCTTTGCTAGATAATTGATTACCATAACTTGCTTGAGGTAAACTACTTTTCAGACAAGTAATTAAAAAGTGAGCTAAATTAGGATTTAATTCTCTCTCCTTGACTTTAAGACCATGAATTTTCATATCTAAGCTTGCTTCATAACTATGATAAAATATACTACCTAAAAACGAAACACTAATAAAGTTATCAAAGATACGATAATTCTTATTCTCTAATCTATTAGTAAATAAACCTATTCCATTATTCAAATCTGTTGCTGTAACTCTTGGAATCTTACCCGCACTAAATTTATCTTGACTTATCGAAGCACCAGTAAATAGGTCAAAAATCTCATCTACTCGAAAAACTTTCCAATACTCCTTACTCTTCATTATTATCCTCCTCAAATAAATAACCGCGTCCATGGGCGTACATATCAAATTGAAAGCTGAGATAATCCGCAATTGTTTTTTCAAAGTCAGAATCACTTGGAATTTCATCATTGAAATAATAGAAACTATGTAACCATTCATCCTCTGGTTGAATAGTTGATTTCACCATAAATTTGGTTGTGTAATCATCTTCATTTCCATTGATGACATCAAAAAGAAATTTTCTCTTTTCCTTAGCTGAACCATCATCAACTAGACCGATATGCTTTCTTACCACAAAGCCATCATCTTCAAAGTTAATGAATTTAACTTTCTTACGTTCTATATCATGTGGTTTACCTGCTTCAAAAACTGCAATAACTGGATTAGTTCCAACACCATGGAAAGTGTCTTTATTAACTGTAATTACCATGTCCAAAGTATGCTTTTCAAGAATTTTTTCCTTGTAGTTCTTTTCTTCCTTGGACTTACCTACCATAGTAGATTGAGGAACAATAACAGCTAACTTACCACCTCTAACTAACATATCCAAGGCATGGTTGATAAAGTTAATTTCAGTTAATGACTTATCAGTTTTTCCTTGTGAGTATGGTGGATTAAATAAAATCTTATTAACTTTTTTAGCTTGCATTTCTTCACCTGAGACAGCAAACATATCATTAAGTTGAAGATTACTTTTTCCATCACCACGTAAAATCATATTAGTTGTCGCAACAGTAAACATTTTTTCCTGCATCTCAATTCCAAGTAGTTGATGTTGCTTAATATGTTTAATCTCACCTTCGTCTTTTGCTTGTCCAACCATCTGATTCATAGCTGAAATCAAAAAAGCACCGCTACCACAAGCTGGATCTAAAACATAATCATTAGGTGATACATCAATAAGCTCCGCCATTAAAGTCGTAATATGATGAGGTGTCAATACAATTCCAAGTCCATTACCATCGCTACCGCCGTACTTCACAAATTCTCCATAGAAATTACCTAAAATATCATAATTGGTATTTTGTTTAAAGTGATGGATGACCTTATCTTGAAGTTTTTTTGTAAAATAATGTAATGGAGAAACACCTAATGTTTCGTTTTTTTCGTTCAAGCGTATATTCGTCTTCAGAAACGAAAACTTATTAAGAAGTATATTAACTTTGTCTTGTGGCATAATACCTTCAGTATTAATGTAATCTTCGACAGATTTCAATATTCTCTTTCCATCATTATCAATTACAGGTTTAGATGTATCTTCATCCCCATTCTCATCTTTAGAATACTTATTCCCTTTCAATTTTTTTATATCAAAATCTTCTTCACTAAGGGCTAGTAGAATAGCTGAAATAACTGTGGCTTTATTTTCTCCTTCGAGAGAAGCATAGTTTCTTAAATCCTCATGTAATTCTTTAGAAACATTTTGTAGTTCAAAGATCTGTTTTTGCTCAATCGAATATTCACCTAACACATTTACTGAATACCACTCGTTAATATTATCTGGATGAAGTTCTTGAAGAGTAGATAACTTAGATAGAATTTTCTTAGTAACTACCCCATCAGTAATACTAACTAAAACTGGTTGAATATTGTGTAATTCCTCATCTCCTGTTACTCCAATTGCGATGACTTCATCAAAAGAAGTGGTTTTCTCAACAATATGATTAGCATAATGAACTGCTCCATTAACAGCATAATTAACTAATGATGATCTATCTTTAGCAATGCTTATACCATCTAAATTCATTAGTTTAGCATTATCACGTTTATCCTCAATTACAATTAAATAATCAGAAATCTGCATAATAAATTCTGGCTTACCAATTCCTGATTTTCCCTGCTTACTTGCACCTTTTAACGCCTTAGATATTTCTGGGTGTGACGAGCCTTGCTCTTCATATCGTACACCAAATTTTTCAATTTCTCTTCTGACATATTGGTCAGTAGCTGTTGCTTCATTTGCCATTTTTACATCCTTTTATTTTATATAATTGCTACCCTTATTATATCAAAGAAAAAAACAAATTGCCTAATATTTTTCTCCCCTCACCCTACCAACTCACTGATATCCTCAATTACTTTGGCGTTCATGGTATTGAGGGTTTCGATTTCTGATTGGTTGTATGGGAATGTGTTAAGCAGAATACCGTCGATGCCTGCTGCTTGTGCGATTGCCATGTCGCTCGTAAAATCATTGCCAACCATAACGGTTTCTTCCGGATTAAGTTGATTGTCGTTCAAGACCAGATTCACGAATTCAACTTGTGGTTTTTTCATTTTGTAATCAGACGAGATGTAAATCTTATCAAGAAATTCTCTGCAGCCTGTCATTTCAATTTCAGCTTGGGTGAAAGCTCGCTGGGCATTTGACAATAAAATAACTGTTGCTCCTACTTCTTTGAGTGTTTTCAAAGTCACTTGAGAACGTTTGCGTAATTGATTTTCTTGACGTTTAATATGGTTATCATAATTTGCTTTAAGCTCCGCAGCAAAATAATCAGCGCCATAAGCGGCATAAAGCGCAGCCATTTGCTCCCAAAGCTTCTCGTCATCCTCGTCTGTCCAAATATCTACAAGTGTGCCATAAAAGTCAAAAATGTAATTCTTATATTGTAAATCTGCCATTTTTCCTCGCCTTTTTAATGATTATGATTACGTTTCCAAATTTCATTATAATGAAAAATACGTGATTTGACTAGCCTTAGAATGTCAAAGAAAGCTACTTTATGCTACAATATGAGTAAGTATTATATTCAAAAGGAATTGCTATGTCTAAAAATATTGTCTATTTCATTTCTGCTATCATCTTTTTAGTTTATGGCTTGTTAGAGCATAAAGTAATCTTTATCATTCTGGGAATTGTTTTTGGAGTGATTGGGGTAGCAGATTATCTCAACCATAAAGGAAAATGAAATCGCTGAAAAAGCGATTTTTTTCTTGACATTCTGCTTAGCTTTGGATAAAGTCTAGTTAACCTAAGTCTAATCATAAGTTAACTAAAGTAAGCAAGGAGATTTTATGTCTAGAAATAAGCTTTTAATGCTCATCTTCCCAGCATTTGGTGCTGCTTTGATTGCGGTACTTTCACAGATTGTAATTCCTATCGGAACGGTTCCCTTTACGCTTCAAACGCTTGCTGTTGGACTTATCGCGTCGATTTTCCGTCCACGTGAAGCCGCGCTCAGTGTGGCGCTTTATCTGCTACTTGGCGCTATTGGGCTTCCTGTTTTCGCAGGTGGTAGCGGAGGTATTGCAGCATTATCAGGTCCAACATCTGGTTTTCTCTGGGGCTTTCTTTTCTACGCTGTCTTAACTTCTTACCTAGCCAATACGGAAAGCTCTTTGGTTAAGATTTTTATTAGCAATCTACTCGGTAATTGTTTAGCTTTTATTTGCGGAGTGATTGGCTTATATTTTTTAGCAAATATGAGCTGGCAAGCTGCTTTCTTAGCTGGCGTTGTACCTTTCATCATTCCTGAAATTGGAAAACTTCTAGCTATTACAGCTATCAGTAAACCTTTATTTATCTCTCTAAAAAATACTGCCTATTTTGCATAAAAAAGGGAGTGAGACAAATAAAATCTCCAGTGGAGATTTTATTCATGAGCCTAGAAATTAAGAAGCGAATCAGTAGTTTCGTAGAAACTTGATTTCTCAGCAAATCTTAATTTCTTGTTGCTGACCAAAAACAGTTCACTGAACTGTTTTACTCCCACCCCCGCATGGCTCAAAAGGTTTGGGGAACCTTTTGAGGTTGGAAATGAAGTCAAGCGTAGCTTGATGTCAAAAGGGGTGTAAAAGCTGATTTGTCAGCGCATTAGAACCCACTCAACTACTGCGCCTTGTAAATAATAACTATATAAATAAAGAAGCTGAGTACTTTTGTCTCAGCCTCTTTTATCTCTAACTTAGCCGCGGAAAGCGTCCAAGATGATTTTAAATTCATCATTTGTGAGTGTCACACCTTTGCCCATTTTGCTGTGGTCTGGGCTCCATGAACGAATATCAAATTTTGGCTCTGCTCCGTTAAAACTGACACGGTTTAATTCTTTTGTCCAACCTTTATCGCTCTCAGATAGGGTAAGTAAGTGTTCAACAATTTCAAATTTAAATTCTGACATAATAAATCTTCCTCCTAATATATATATTCGTAAAAAAACTTTCTAAACTTTTGATTATTTATTTTTTTCTTCAAAAGGTGTATAATCATTTTATCAATTTTTTAGGTAAATGACTATGAAAAATCTTATCAAACGTTTAAAAAGGCAAGCACAGGCTTATATTGACTTTCATGCTCAACCAGCCGCAGATATTAATCTGAAAACTCACAAAACCATCGCAACCATCAAAGAAGCGCAAGAAAAGCAATTAACGCTCCATGCTATTTACAAAGACGGCAGTTTTACAGGTGATTTGGTCAAATACGACCCCAAAAATAACAAATTAATCCTCAAAAACTTCCAAAAGAATATCTCAACAATCATCGCTATCAGCGATATCAATCGTTTAACATTGGTACCACCAACTGTCCGTAAATCTCAAGAACTAGACAAAAAATGAACGACCCTATGCCATTATGTTTAAGAGTCGTTCATTTTTTAATAATTATTACTGATTATGCTCTAACAGTTTTGCTAGAACCGTCGCTTTTATAAAGGTTCACAAGTCCTTCTTTACGAGCACGAATCATATCTCCTGCTTGAACCGCTTGAGGAACAGTGATTCTCAATAATTCCATTGGGTTTGGAGCACGATCAATTTTATTGCCATCAGCATCACACAAATCTTTGATGTAAGTTTCAAAATGACGGAATCCTGGTCCATAGAATTCGACAGCATCTCCTTCAAGAATAACGTTACGTTGACGGATTGTTGCTGTCATTGTTTCTTCATCAAAGGCAACAACTTCACCGACAAATTTATATTGTGGTATTTTACGACGAGCGCCAAAGAGTTGTTCGTTTTCTGTTGGTGTTTGATAGTAGAAACCAGTTGCTAATTCACGTTGGGCAACTTTCCAAAGCTCATCAAGTAATTCACCTTTGATAGCTTCGAATTTTGCTGGGCTTTCTAGGTAAGCATCGACGGCTGCACGGTAGCAGTTTGTGACCGTTGATACGTAGTGAATTGATTTCATACGACCTTCAATCTTAAAGCTATCGACACCATTTTCAATCAAATCAGGTAAGTGTTCAATCATACACATATCAACTGATGACATAGAAAAGGGCTCTGGAATTTCACCTTCAAGACTTTTACGTTCTTGACCAAACGGCATATCATAAAGGTCATATTTCCAACGACAAGATTGTGAACAACCGCCACGGTTAGCATCACGATGACTCATATGATTAGAAAGGACACAACGCCCTGAATAACTGATACACATTGCGCCGTGAACGAAAGCTTCAATTTCAAGTGAGGTGTGTTTACGAATTTCTTCAATTTCAGCAATTCCGACTTCACGCGCCAAAACAACACGAGACACACCGATTTCTTCCCAGAAAGCAAAGGCTTCATAGTTGGTTGTCGAAGCTTGTGTTGACACGTGGACTTCTAAACCCGGTGCTTCTGTTAAACAAATTACCATAAGTGCTGGGTCAGATACGATAACGGCATCCAAGCCTAGATCACGAAGTTCACGGAACCACTCTCCTGCACCAGTTTCGTTTCCTTCGTGGGTAACCATATTTGCTGCGACGTGGACCTTAGCACCATTCGCATGGGCATAATTAATTCCTTCTTGCAATTCTTCCATCGTGAAGTTACCAGCACGGCTACGAAGACCGTAAGCTTGTCCACCAACAAAGACTGCATCAGCTCCATAATCAACAGCGACTTTTAATTTCTCAAGAGTACCAGCAGGTGCTAAAACCTCTGGACGTTTTAACGTTTTTTCTGACATTATTATATTCCTATTTCCAAGATAGTAAAATTTAAAGATAAATATCTTTACAACAATTTCAGTTAATTAGCTAACTTGTCATGCCCTGAAATAGTAACTCAATCATGACAATATTTCATTTTTGGGTAGTTTTACTTCACTTCCTCTGGATCAAATTCATAGAATCCAGTTCCAAGTGTGCGACCTTTTGGATGTAATTTACGAATTTCTTCATCCAATAAGAAAGCTTGGTCTTGTGTAAATTCACCAGCTTCCATCAATTCTTTTGTTTTCACAAAGATTTTTGCGATTTCAACAAAATTATGACCTGGGCAGTAGATACCATCTAATTTCCAGTGTGTGTAGTTGTGTTCAACCAACTCTGTTATTTTTGGCATCATATCAAGATCGTCAGTATTGAAGATGTGTGTACCGTGTTTGTCTTCATAAATTGAATAGTGTGAGTCTTTGTTGCTTGGTTCAGCAAGGAAAAGACCACGTTCACGAGTTTTTTCATCATCATTATGCGTAAAATTGTAATAATTTTGCAATAATGGACGTTTTGAATGATGAATGACAGTAGCTCCGTAAACAAGCACTTCAGCTGGGTAGCGAAGATTTTCTGACATTTTGAACAATTCGACTGACGGGATTTCACGAGCAAGAATGACTTCGCTAGCGCCATGGTCTCCCCAGAAATTCACTTGACGACTTGATGTTACAAAAACAGAAACATCATAAATCATCTTGAAATCGTAGCCTTCATTTTTATTGATGTGAAAAACACCTGCATCTCCTGCTACTAGATAATCGGCTTTAATATCTTTCAAAAAATCAAGATATGGGCGAACCGCATTAATCATATCTTGGTGCAACAAAGCATTGCAAGCGATACTTAGTTCTTTTCCAGCATCATGAACTAACTTAGCGATTTCAGAAAGTTCATCATAAGTAAAATTATGAGGCAAACGTAAACCATAGTTTTCCTCACCCACATAAATACGATCAACACCTGCATCTAAAAGCTCTTTGACCTGCTCAATAGATTCAGCTGTCGCAGTAATAATTATTTTTTCCATAACGTTTTAATTATACCACTCCTATAACAATTAGTCACAGATATCCTCTAAAATCTTATTGTTATAGCTTTCTAAAAAGTCTTAGTGACATCTCAAAATGAGAAAAAGTTTATGAGAAGAGAGGCTCAAAAAGAAATCCTCATTTTAAAACAAAAAAGAGGAACAACTATTTTAAACATATTTTTTAACATCAGTCAAGGGATTTTTTTAAAAAGGTGACAAATTTGTTAATTTATGGTATGATATCTAAGTATCAGAGGAGAGAGGATTATGCCAACACCATTAAAGCAACACAAAAAGCTTGAAGAACGGCATTATCAAGAAGATAATGCACCAAAATTTCAAGAATTTGACCACAGAAATGCTAAATTAAAAGAGTTAATGTTTTTTGCTCGTATTGCATTATTTGGAATTTCGACTGTCGTCATCTCATTCTTTTTGCTAGTCTTGAATCTAGCTCCAATCTGGGCTTTCTTATTTGCCTCTCTTATTAGCCTAGCTATTACGTCAGCTGTTTCAAGTATTATTTGGTCTTTAAGACATTGAAATGAACCACTACAACTCCACTTTGGGGGTGTTTTTATATTGTAAGAAAAATTTTTGACATTTTTCTTAGCTTTCCTGTTTTCGGGTTCGAACATAAAAAGGTCCACTGGCACCTTCTCGCTTTCCTGTTTTCGGGCTCGAACATAAAAAGGTCCACTGGACCTTTTCATTATTCTTCATCAGCTTCTTCGGTAGTAGTCTCAGGGTTTTCAGTTGCTGGGGCTTCTGCGTCTTGTGTGTAGTCAATGATAATGTCATCGACTTCTACTTTTGTTTCTTCTTTAGCTTCTTCTGCTTCGTTAACCGCTTCAGATACTTTAGAAGTGAATTCTGAGACTTTTTCAGAAGCAAAATCGGCTGCCGCTTTACCTTTTTCTTTTACTGTATCCAAAAATTCATCGGTTGTTAATTCACCAGATTCAAATTTTTGGCGGTAGTCGTTGAAAGTATCAACAGCTAAATCTGTGTATTCCGTTGCTTTATCTTTTGCTTTTTGATGATATTCAGCAGGATTTTCTTTATAAGCCTCGTAAGCTTTAGCGGCTTTCTTTTGGAATTTCTTACCTTTTTCGGTAGATAGGAAATAAGCTGCAGCTGCACCAGAGGCAACACCAATAATCACGTTTTTCAATAGTTTACTCATGCTTCTTCTCCTTTTTTACGAAATAATTTTGAGGCAACTTTACCAACAGCAAATGCTGCACCAGCTTTGCTAACATTTGCTGTGGCTTTAGTAGCTTTTTGAGTGATATTACGAGCTTGTGCATTCAAATCCGAAACAGTCTCAGACAACTCTGCAACTGCCACAAAAAGTGGATCAATTGTTGACACCTTGCCATTAACATCCTCAACTAAAACATTAACTTTAGCCAAGATTTCATTGGTCTGATGAAGAGTGACGTTAACATCACTAGTCAACACTTTTATGGTCTGCTTTGTTTCATCAATTGTCTCATTTACAACATCAACTGTTTTATATAGTTTAACACCAAGTGGTATAAAAACGCCAACCAAAACAGCAAAAGCAATGGCAATAATTAATAGTGCTACTTCAAACATTTTTTTCTCCCATCTACCTATTTTTATTCCTGATAATACGGAACAGCTTTCTGTTTTCTTCTCCAGATAACCAAGACCACACCAATCAAAACGAGTAGAGCAGAAAGCCATTGTGATACTCGAATTCCGAGTAACATTAGACTATCTGTCCGCATTCCTTCGATGACAAAACGCCCACAACCATACCAAATGAGGTAAAAGAAGGTAATTTCACCTTGTTTGAAGAAACGTGGTCGGTGTCTTAGGCTCATGACAATCACAAATCCTAATAAATTCCACAATGATTCATATAAAAATGTCGGAACACGATACGAACCATCAATATACATCTGGTTCTTGATAAACTCTGGTAGGTAATTCAGATTATCTACTATTTTACCATAAGCTTCTTGATTTATGAAATTTCCCCATCGTCCGATAGCTTGCGCAATCATGACACCAGGTGCTGCAATGTCCAAAAAATCAAGTGGATTGATTGCTCGGTAATAAGAAAAAACAAACAATACGATTGCTCCTGTAATCAAGCCACCGTAAATAGCAAGGCCACCGTTCCAAATGGCAACTATTTCGCTCAATGGCTGATTAGCATAATAAGACCAATCAAAAATGACATAATAAACACGAGCACCAATAATCGCAAGTGGGAATGCAATTAAAATAAAATCTAAAATATCATCAGGAATTATCTTCCGACGCGGTGCTTCTTTCATCGCTAAATAAACAGCAAGAAGTAACCCTGAAACAATGAAAATCGCATACCAACGAATACTAATAGGACCTAACTGAATAGCAACTGGATCAATCATTAGTTCTCCTCGTTTTGGCTAATAAGCTGAGTGAGGCGGTCCTCAAATGTCTTAGTTGCATCAAATCCCATTTGTTTAGCACGGTAGTTCATGGCTGCTGCTTCAATAACGACTGACACGTTACGTCCTGTTTTTACTGGGATACGCACGCGCGGAATTTTTACACCAGATAACTCGATTTCTTCGTTGCTATTTCCTAAGCGGTCAAAGATTTTATCTGATTCAAAATTCTCTAAGTAAATTGCCAATTGAACTTGTGATGAATCTTTAACAGCGCTAGCACCGTACAAGCTCATCACGTCAATGATACCAACACCTCGAATTTCAAGCAAATGACGGAGAATTTCTGCGGGTTCCCCAAAAAGTGTTTCTTCGTCTTTGGCAAATACATCGACACGGTCATCAGCTACCAAGCGGTGACCACGTTTGACTAATTCAAGACCAGTTTCACTTTTACCAATTCCTGAATCACCTTGAATTAAAACTCCCATACCGTAAATATCCATGAGAACACCATGAACGCTAGTGCGTTCGGCAAGGCAAGAATCCAGATACCATGACATTTCACCAGATAAACGACTTGTTGGGATATGACTTTGCAAGACAGCAATGCCTTTTTCTTTAGCAGCTGCCAACATTTCATCTGGAATGGCTAGATTACGCGCCACAATAATAGCAGGTGTCTCTGGCTTAATCATTTCTGTCAAAACTTGATGACGATTATGTGATGACATTTTGGTAAGATAAGACCACTCTTTCATCCCTAGCAATTGCAGGCGTTCCGGCGAATAATAATCAAAATAACCTGTCATCTCAAGCCCAGGTCGTGAAATATCTGACGTTGTAATTTTTTTAGCTAATAAGTCATCATCACCGTAGATAACATCTAGCTTAACCTTGTCCACCAACATTTTTACAGTAACCGACATTTGATGTACCATGAACCATTTACCAATCACCTCGTGACTGTGTAAATAAATTGAAAATTTTAGAAAATAAGCTTGACTAAACCACAAGCTATTTTCAGTTTATCATCAATTTTTGTTCAATCCTTTTCCTCTTTTTTCATTATTATATCACATTAACCTGCAAAAGTAAGCGCTCACGCAGACTTATTCAAAAATATTATCAGTTTCCTGCTAATAAAAAGCTACCAAATCAAAGGCCCAGAACAATCATAATCTGAGCTTTTCCTGTTTTGAAAGACCTTTATAAGTTCCTGTTATCCCTATAAGTGTTAAGTTTTTGCTACATTGAAGTTAAACTGTCAGTTTTTACCAAAAACAACCGTCATTGTCGTCATCTTCGTCAACGACTTCAGCATCCTTACGTTGGCGTGGTCCCGTTCCGTAATGGTCTCGAGTGATATCTTCTTTGTAAGGAAGAAAAATTGCTAAGAGAATATAAATGACAATGCCAAAGCCATAAAAATACATCAGCAATACTGTCAGGACACGCGTCAAAGGCAAGTCCCAACCGAACTTATCAGCAATTCCGGCACAGACACCACAAACCAGTTTATTTTTTCGCTGTTTATAAAGAGCTGATTTCATTTTAGTCCCTTCCTTCTTTTTATCTCACTATAGTTATTATACCTAATCGCCTTTAAAATAAAATCAGTCCTACGACTGATTCTATACTGAAGAAAAAATCTTTCTCTAAATTTCTTGATTTTTGATTTCTAAGAGCTTGCCGTGACAACGTCCACAACGGTATTTTGGGGTATTGACACGACGTTTTCGGTGATAGTCTTGTCCACATTTTTGGCAACGGTATAGGTATTTTTCCGCCTTTTGGAGCATGGCTGGCGCGTAACGCAGACCATCAACTACTTTCAATAATGCTTTAAAATCGGCATCAGCGTGCTTATAGCCTTTTCCCTCAAAATACAAATGATAATGGCAAAGCTCATGGCGAACAATTTTTCGAAAAACGTCAACACCAAATGCTTCATAAATCTTGGGATTAAAATCCAAATGCCCATCATCTGGGAAAAAACGACCACCCGTTGTCCGCAAACGTGGATTCCAAAATGCCGTATGGCGAAATTCTTTTCCGAAATCTTCTCGTGAGACTGTTTTGATAAAATTAGTTAAGTTCACGTAAGTCTACCAAGGAAAGATTGATTTTTCCGCGTTCCTTATCGATTTTTGAAACCCAAACCGTCACAACGTCTCCGACAGAAATCACTTGACTTGGATGTTTGACAAAAGACTTGCTCATTTGTGAAATATGAATCAAACCATCATCATGCAAACCAATATCAACAAATGCACCAAAATCAACAACATTACGGACAGTTCCTTCTAATTTTTGCCCAATTTCAAGGTCTGAAATATCCAAAACATCTTGGCGGAGCACAGGTGCTTCAAAATCATCACGCAAATCACGCCCTGGTTTTAAGAGGTCAGCAATAATATCTTTAAGCGTTTCTTGTCCGATATTAATGGTTTCAGCCATCGTTTCAATTGAAACAGATTGCAGTTTTATTTTTGCTGAATCATCTAAATCTGTGATATTTAATTCTTTCAATAAACGTTCAACGGCTTTATAAGACTCTGGGTGAACGCCTGTATTGTCAAGGATATTTTTTGCCCCTGGAATACGCAAGAAACCTGCTGCTTGTTCAAAAGCTTTAGCTCCCAGACGTGGAACTTTTTTGATGTCTTCACGCGAAGCAATTCGTCCATTTTCATCACGGTATTTGACAATATTTTCAGAAATTGTTTTATTTAATCCTGAAACGTGGGCTAATAGCGCGGGGCTTGCTGTATTGATATTAACACCGACTTGGTTAACAACGGTATCTACAACAAAATCAAGGTTTTCGGCAAGTTTTTTCTGACTAACGTCGTGCTGATATTGTCCGACACCAATTGATTTTGGAGCGATTTTAACCAATTCTGCAAGTGGGTCTTGCAAACGACGCGCAATGGAAATAGCTGAGCGTTTTTCAACGGTCAAATCTGGAAACTCGTGACGTGCCAATTCAGATGCGGAATAGACAGAAGCTCCGCTTTCATTGATAATCACGTAAGAAACATCTGGAAAATCTTTCAAAACTTGTGCCACAAAGGCTTCGCTTTCACGGCTAGCAGTCCCATTTCCGATAGCAATAATCTCAACACCATATGTGCGAATAAGCTCTGCTAAATCTTTTTTCGATTGCTCGATTTTAGCCTGACTAGCTGGTGGAACGGGATAGATAACTTGGGTAGTCATCAATTTTCCTGTTTGGTCAACAACAGCTAACTTAGCTCCTGTACGAAAGGCTGGGTCAAATCCTAACACCATTTTTCCTTTCAAAGGAGAGACCAAAAGGAGATTGCGAAGATTTTCGGAGAACAGTTCGATTGCACCATCCTCTGCACTTTCTGTTAACTCACTGTGAACACGGCGTTCCATAGCAGGAACGATTTTTTTCCTAATCGTTTTGCCGATGACATCATCAATATAAGCATTTTTATTTTTAAAGCGAGCTCCCATGAAGCGCACCATTTTATCAATGTTATGCTCGAAACCAACTTTTAAAATACCGAGTTTTTCACCACGATTAAGTGCCAAAATACGATAACCTTGAATTTTAGAAACTTTCTCTGAAAAATCATAGTAAATTTGGAAGGTTTTATTATCATCAGCAGCTTCGTCTTTAACTGTTGACATGATTGAGCTGTAAGACAAGATTTCATTGTAAACCCATGAGCGGAGCTTGTTGTCCTCCGAAAAAGCTTCAATAAGAATTTCACAAGCGCCAGCAAGTGCCTTGTCAGCTGTTTCAAACCCTTCTGTTATAAAATTCGCTGCTTCTACTTCAAGCGAAGGCTTATTTTGCAAAATTAAACGAGCTAGTAGAAATAGCCCTGCTTCTCTGGCGATAGTGGCTTTGGTACGACGTTTTTCCTTGTAAGGAAGGTAAAGTTCCTCAACGTCTGCCAACTTTTCAGCGTTCTCAATAGCTTTTTTGAGTTCCGCAGTAAGCTTACCTTGTTCTTCAATTTTAGCAAGAACAGTCGCTTTACGGTCAGTTAAAGCTGTCATGCTTTTATCCAAGTCAATGATAGCTTTAATTTGTACTTCATCCAAATTACCTGTCATTTCCTTACGGTAACGAGCAATGAAAGGAATGGTATTCCCTTGTGAAGTCAAGTCTAGAACTTTGGCAATTTGGATCTCTTTGATGTTTAAATCTTGAGCAATTTTTGTTACATTTTCATTTTCCATAGTACTTCTATTATATCATAAATCAGCTGAATCTCAGTTTTTCACTTAGATTTTTAAATGCAATAATGAGAAATTCACGCCAATTTCTTAGGCTGATAAATGTCTAAATGACACACTGTTTCGCATTAAAATAGCTAACTTGTCTGCTTAGTTTTTGTACTATTTGAGGATTGATAGTATAATAAGAGGTGATTACATATAGAAAAGAGGTGCCTTATGGCTATCACACATAAACGTCAAGATGATTTAGAGTCAATGTTTGCAAGCTTTGCAAATATTCCTAAAATCTCTAGCGACCCTGAAAAAGAAAAGAAAGTTAAGGACAAAAAAGCTGAGAAAGCGACTGATTAATTTTTATGGAAATTTTTAATAATTTACCTGCTAGTGTCTTACAATGGTTTGCGATTTTTATTTCAATCATTATCGAGGCACTGCCTTTTGTTTTGCTAGGAACTATTCTTTCTGGCTTCATTGAGGTTTATGTTACGCCTGATTTGGTACAACGTTTTCTACCTCGAAATCGTTTTTTACGAATCCTTTTTGGAACTTTTATCGGTTTTGTCTTTCCGTCCTGCGAATGTGGTATTGTTCCCATTATCACGCGCTTTTTAGAGAAAAAAGTTCCTAGTTACACCGCTGTTCCTTTCTTGGCAACAGCTCCGATTATCAACCCAATCGTCCTTTTTGCCACCTATTCAGCCTTTGGAAATAGCTGGCGCTTCTTAGGTTTACGACTGCTTGGTGCTATTATTGTTGCTATTACGTTGGGTATCATGCTGGGATTTGTGGTTGATGAAAATATCCTCAAGGAAAATGCTAAACCAACACATTTTCATGATTATTCTAGTGAAACATGGTATCGCAAAATTTTCTTAGCTCTTGCGCACGCAATTGATGAGTTTTTCGATACTGGACGTTATTTGGTTTTTGGTACTCTGGTAGCTTCAGGAATGCAGATTTATCTGCCAACACGTATTTTGACCAGAATTGGTGGTAATGCCCTTACAGCCATTTTAGTCATGATGTTACTGGCATTCATTCTTTCTCTTTGTAGTGAAGCAGATGCCTTTATCGGAGCTTCCTTGCTATCAAGTTTTGGTACAGCACCTGTTCTAGCTTTTCTTTTGATCGGACCAATGGTAGATATTAAAAACCTAATGATGATGGTAAATTCCTTTAAACCCCGCTTTATCGTTCAATTTATCACAGTATCTGTTGGGATGATTATCATTTACTGTTTACTTGTGGGGGTGATTTGATGATTCGATTTTTAATTTTAGCGGGTTACTTTGAATTAACCATGTATCTTCAAATCTCTGGGAAATTGGATCAATACATCAATACTCACTATGCTTATTTAGCCTACATTTCCATGGTTTTATCATTTCTTTTAGCGGTTATTCAACTGGTTATTTGGATGAAAAATCTGAAATTGCACAGCCATTTACATGGAAAAATAGCGAAGCTGACTAGTCCGATGATTTTGGTCATTCCAGTTTTGGTAGGGCTCTTAGTTCCTACGGTAACGCTGGATTCAACGACAGTAGCTGCCAAAGGCTATAATTTCCCACTTGCTGCTGGTTCTGCTGGTACGGTTAGTGATGATGGAACAACAGTCCAATATCTGAAACCTGATACAAGTTTGTATTTTACATCTTCTGCTTACGAAAAAGAAATGCAGAAAGAACTCAAAAAATACAAAGGTTCAGGCGAACTTAAAATCACAACCGAAAATTATATGGAAGTCATGGAACTCATCTATCTCTATCCTGATGAATTTATGGGACGTGAGATTACTTATACTGGATTTGTTTATAACGAGCCTAGTCACGAAGGCTATCAATTCCTTTTCCGTTTTGGTATCATTCACTGTATTGCAGATTCTGGTGTTTATGGCTTGTTGACAACTGGGAACAGTACAAGCTACGCTGATAACACTTGGATTACCGCAACAGGCACAATCAGCCTCGAATACAACCAAACCCTTGAACAAACACTCCCAGTTCTTCATATTACAGAAATGAAAGAGACTAGTGAACCCGATAATCCTTATGTTTATCGTGTCTTTTAAACACAAGCCCCCCTCCAAAACTGGAAGGGGGGGGCTTGGTGATTAGAATCTTATGCTACTATGTCATGGTTCAATAATAATCGTTCCTAAAAAGTCATTCTTTTCAAGTTTACGATAAGCTTCCCAAATCTGACTTAAAGGGTAAGTTTTAGCAATAGTAGGATTAAAATCACCAAGTGCTAATTTTTCACAAATGTGAGTCACCGCTTGGCTTCTTGCCAAGTCATCCTCAACAAGTTCACTTACTGTCCATCCCTTAAGCATTAAACCTTTACCAAGCAAAAGTCCCTGCCGAAAATTGGCACTCACTGCCACCAAGAATGCCATATTCATAAATTTTTGCCCCTACGCTAGCCACCTGAAGCAAATCAGGCAATGTGTTACCACCAATAGGATCAAAAATGAATTGAACACCTTTTCCTCCTGTAATCGTTCCAACAGCCACTTTTAAATCTTCTTCTGAGCTGATGACAATATGCTCGACTTGTTTCAAATGACGCAGTTGCGCTGCTTTACGGCGTGAGCGGATTGTCACAATTGGAATTGCTCCTAATTCACATGCCAAATCAATCGCCGCTTGACCAACAGCAGAAGTCCCTGCGATAATCAACACGTAATCACCCGATTTTAGATTACTCTGACTATAAACAGGGTAAGCTGTTAGATATGGTACCCAAGTACTAGCAGCTGCTGTAAAATCTGCATTATCTGGAATCTCAACCAGACGACTGGCTGGAACAATAATATCATCTCCCAAACTTGGATAACGTTCAAAATCATATGCTCCAACAGGCGTAACTCGCTTACCAAGCCATTTTTCATCAACCGCTTTTCCAATAGCAGTCACAATCCCAGCAGCTTCATACCCAGGAGAGCTAATTTCATGAATAGCCTCTCCTGGCAAACGTAATCCTTTGATGTAGTTTAGCTGGTCGCAACTCGCTTTGACAGTCATTCTCACTTCATTTGAGGCTAATTCACGAAGTTCAACCTCATCCAACTGTAACTGGTCAATCCCTTGACCGTGAACACGAACTAATGTTGCCATAAAAGTTTCTCCTTTACTTTTGTAGTCTTTTTTTAATACCATGATTATAGACCCCTTGGGTAACCCGAAGTTAACTATTTACTATTATTTTTTAGAGGATTTCATTATGTCATATACAATTAAAGAAACTAGTAAACGAACTGGGCTAACCTTACACACTATTCGCCACTACTGTGACCTTGACTTAATCCCAAATTTGCAACGTGATGAGAATAACAACCGTATTTTTGATGAAGCTTCTATTCATTGGTTGTACGTCATAAAATTTCTTAGACAAAGTCAAATGTCTCTCAAAGAAATTCGCCAATTTTTTGAAAAATACCAATATGACCCAACTAAATCTAGCGACCGTAAAAAGTTGTTACAAAAAGCCATTCAAGTTTCTGATAAAAAATTACAACAAACCATTCAAGAACATGACAAATTAAAACATGAGTTGGAAGCTTACCTTGACAATGTTGATTGTGAAAAAATAAAGAAATTTGAGGCGAAGCTCAGATTTCTATTCTTGACTATGAAAATAGTTAGCTAGTATGTTTATAAGCATAAGCTAGTCGTCCAATGTTTATGAGTGACACGAATGCCCAAATAAGCATGATAACCCAGTTTGCCTCAAAGGCATAAATGGCTGTTAAAACAAGGGTAGACGACGTTAAGAGAATTGTTGATAAATGTTCTTTGACAAATTCTAACATTAGCTTTTAAACAATCCCTTCTAGGAGACCACGCATAAAGTCTTCAGAATCAAATTCACCGATGTCATCAATTTTTTCACCAAACCCAATAAATTTGACAGGAATATCAAGTTCTTGGCGAATGGCAAGAACAACACCACCTTTAGCCGTTCCGTCAATTTTAGTTAGAATAAGGCCTGTTAACGGTGTAATTTTTGAGAATTCTTTAGCTTGGCTAAGCGCATTTTGACCTGTTGAAGCATCAAGCGCAAGGAGTGTTTCATGCGGTGCATCTGGCACGACACGCTTAATGATACGACCAATTTTTTCAAGCTCTGCCATCAAATTATCTTTATTTTGCAGACGTCCTGCTGTGTCAATGAGAAGAATATCAACATTTTCAGCGACAGCTTTTTCCATACCGTCAAAAACAACAGAAGCTGGGTCAGCTTTTTCTGGTCCTGTTACAACTGGCACACCGACACGACGTCCCCATTCAACAAGCTGTGCAACCGCACCAGCGCGGAATGTATCAGCAGCAACAAGCATGACTTTCTTACCTTCGTTTTTATATTTGTAGGCTAATTTGCCGATTGACGTCGTTTTTCCGACACCATTAACCCCAACAAAAAGCATAACGGTTAAATCATCTTGGAAATTAATTTTTTCGTTGAAAACACCGTCTTTTTCGTAAATGTCAACTAATTTTTCAATGATAACACGTTTTAAATCGTCAGCTCTCTTGGCATTTTCAAGTTTGGCTTCATAACGCAAATCTTCTGTTAATTGTGTTGCGACATTCACCCCAACGTCTGAAAGAATAAGCATTTCTTCTAGTTCCTCGAAGAATTCTTCATCAACACGACGGAAATTAGCCAAGAAGGCGTTCAAACGTGCACTGAAACCAGTACGGGTCTTTTTCAGACTGCGATTGTATTTTTCTTCTTCGGTTTCGGTTGCTTCTTGCACAACTACTTCTTCTGGTTCAGTTTCTTGACGTGTTTTGACAGCTTCAAAAGTAACTGTCTCACCACGGTCAATAGCCTCTTGAGCAGCTGCTTTTTTCGTATAATAATCAGCCATGACATCTGAAAAATGTTGGTCTGTTTTAGCCTCATTAGTTACCGCGGTTGCTTCTGAAATTTCTTCAGTTTGGCTGGCTGTATTTTCAACCACAGTTTCGCTATTTTCAGACTGAACAAGCGTTTCTGTTTCAACAGATTCAGCTTCGCTATTGACATTAACAACGTCTTGAACTTCTAGAGTTTCTTCCACAGTATCGTTGACGATTTCTGCTTGTTCTGAAACCTCAACAGTTTCTTTTACTGTATCAGAAGAGGCTTCGGTTTGTTCTGATGTTTCGACAACTTCTTGAAGTGTTTCTTCTTGGCTTTGGCTGTCAACCGTCTCCTCAACTTCTTTTTTCTTATTTCCAAATAAACGGTCAAATAATCCCATACTAAGTACCAAAATCGATAAGATTACCTTATCCACTTTTCCTTTCTACTACGCATTTAAAATGTATTTTTCAATAGCTTCTGCAACACCTGATTCGTCATTGGTACGTGTTGTTACCGCATTAGCTATTTCTTTTGCAATAGCAACACCTAAGCCATCCTATTTAAGCATTGAGAGATCGTTTTCTTCATCTCCCATAGCCATAACATTTTCAGGGAGTAAGTTCAAATGCTGAATCAACTAATTTAACCCTGCTGCTTTATGGACGCCTTTAGACATCATCTCCAATATAATATCACGTGATTTGAAAATTTCAAACTCATTGTATAATTCTTTCGGAAATTGCAAAATCTGCTTGTCCAAAAATTCGGGATTTGTCACGCTAACGACCTTGTTATAAATAATATTTTCAGGAATATCATCAAAAGAAGTTAGCTCTACAAATTTAAGTTTGGGGTTTGCTTGTGGGTAAAGGGACTGATTGCCTTGACTGGCAAGACTATAAACAATTCCGTCACTAAGCACATCAAATGGAAGAGCAAGTGGTTCAAGCGTGCTGTGTAAACGCTTGAACTGCGCACGTGTTAGCTCACTTTTATCTAAAATATCGCCATTTGTCTTTTGAACCAAACCACCATTGAAAGTGATGATATAATCCTCATCAGAAATCAAATCTAGCTCTTCAAGCAAACCGCTAATCGCCTTTAGAGGACGCCCAGTCGTGATAACAACTTTAATTCCCTTATCACGTGCTGCTCACAAAGCTTTTTTATTTTCTGGTGAAACAACCTTTTGGCTGTTAAAAAGTGTACCATCTAAATTCAAGGCTAATTATTTAATATCCGCCATTACTCTACCAATCCTTCCATGTAAGCCATGACAGACTCCTCATCACAATGCCCAATGATTTCATTTGAGATATCTTTGATTTCTTGTCGAGCGTTTTCTGTCGCAACTGCAGTCCCAGCAAAATCAAGCATTTCAAAATCGTTAAGATTGTCGCCAAACGCCACAATTTCTGATTTATCCATGTTAAAGGTTTGACAAAGCGCTTCTAGTCCTGTTCGTTTATTAACGTCACGGATAACAATATCGACAGATTTAAAGCCTGTCGTCACCGCTTGCGCGTAGCTAATACGTTCATTAAACCATGCTTCGCCTTGACGAACAGTATCTTCTGAAAAGTTTGCAGTGACTTTTAAAATATTATCTTCAACCTGCGCCAAATCAGCCACACGTTGAACATTTTCATAATAATTGCTAATAAAATTCAGGTAATCATCACTAGCTTTTGGATGTAAATAAGCCCCACTTTCACCTGATAAAAGGAAATCATAACCTAATATATATGGACTTTCAAGAAGGGTATCAATGACCTCCAAATATTGTTTTTTACTCAAACCAGATTCAAAAACAATATCTTTACCAACTTTTACCAAAGTCCCGTTTTCCGCAATAAATGCCATTTTATCAGCATGCTCAGCAAACATTTTTTCCAAAGCCATAAGTGAACGTCCGCTCGCTGCGACAAATAGCATATTATTTTTTTCAAATTTTTCTAGAATATCATGGAGACGCTTACTATCAAAATAGCCATTACTTGTTAAAAACGTACCATCCATATCTGTTGCAACTAATTTTACCATTATTATACTCCTAAAGAATTACATAACTCTATTTTAGCAAAAAACACAGCAATTTTCTTGCTAATAACACATTCTTCTAAATAAAGCTGGAATTTTTTCCAGTTTTTAAAATTCTTTTTCGAATATATATAGTGAAGTTAAAAATAGAGGGGATTACAATGAAAAAAAGAACATCATACTTCCTAGTGTCTGGTTTGGTACTGCTTGCGGTTGTTGGCGGTGTCATTACTCTAAAATACCATTCAAATCACAACCACGCTTCTACGGTTTCTAGCCAACATCATCACGCTCAGAAAAAACTTTCAAAATCAACAAGTTCTTCAACAAAAACACAGAACCACGTTGCTAGCAAACGCGCGGATTTACTGAAAGCACCTACTGAAAAACAAGTCACAGAGCAACTGATAAAAGATGGAGAAAATCTTATTAGCACCCGTCAAGTCAGTCAACAGACTAGTCAATTTGATTTCAATGCGCTAGCGCAATCAGATTTCTCAAGTCTTGCTGGCACATGGAGGGACGCTAATGGTTACACTTTTGAATTTTTACCACAAGGTATTATTGACGACAAATTAATCTTGTCTGCTCTCGTTTATGATGAAAACGGTGAAGCTATTTCTAACGTTTATACTGAAAGTGGAGGTGGTTTCATTTTACATTATTACGCTGCTGGTAGCCAAATTCCTAGCTGGCATTTTGGCATAACAGAGACTGACCCGTCTGATTACGGTCGTGACCGCCTATTTGCAACACAAGGTAGCCGTTTTGATTATGAATCAACTAATCAATTTGTCAGCAATGTCTTTTACAAAGTTTCAGACCAATACAGCCAGAACACACAAACTGAATCTGACACAGCAGAACTCTCAGATAGCCAAGAAGAAAGTGATGACACACTCACAACTTCTTCATCAGACAACCAAGCTGACGAAACAACAGAATCACAAACGGAAACTGCGGTAACAAACTAAAACTTTTGAATACAACAAAACCTCCCAACTGATTCTAGTTAGGAGGTTGTTCGTTATTCTTGCTAAAACTTAAGAGTGGATTTTATCATTCCACTAGATTTTCGGCTTCTTTTAATTTAACAGAAACGATACGAGAAATACCTGATTCTTGCATGGTTACTCCGTAAATGCTATCAGCGGCAGCCATTGTTCCCTTACGGTGAGTAACAACGATGAACTGACTTGATTTGTCAAAGCGATTGAGGTAGTCTCCAAAACGTTTCACATTAGCTTCGTCAAGCGCAGCTTCCACTTCGTCCAAAATGACGAATGGAATGGTTTTGACGCGGATAATGGCAAATAGCAGAGCTAAAGCCGAGAGGGCTTTTTCCCCACCGGACATGAGGTTAAGTGATTGGATTTTCTTCCCTGGCGGTTGCACGGAAATCTCAACCCCAGCTGTTAACAAGTCTCCTTCTGTTAGTGATAAATCAGCTGAACCACCACCAAACATTTGAGTAAAGGTTTGCTTAAATGAATCACGAATAGCATTGAAAGTCACTTGGAAACGTGTTTTTACTTCATCATCCATGTCATTAATCGTATCAAGCAAAAGATTCTTAGAATGAACCAAGTCCTCTTTTTGGGCATTAAGGAATGTCAAACGCTCGTTCACTTCATCGTATTGTGAAATTGCGTCTAAGTTAATTGGACCCAATGCCTTGATACGACGGCGCAATTCTTGTAAACGTTGACGTGCACTTTCCATATTATCAATTGGTTGACTAGTTTCCTTAGCTTCGTCCAAAGTCAAGTGATAATCTTCCGTCAAATCATGTGAGAAGGTACGCAAGCGGTCAGAAACTTGATTGATTTGAGCTTCTAATTGCGCTTGCTGACGAATCAATTCTTCGTTTTTCTGATTTTCTTTCGCAACTTGTTCTTCAAGTTCTTCTAAGTTAGCTTCGCAATCTTCCAATTCAAAACGGAGGCTAACCAATCGTTCTTCTTCACTAGCTTTTCTAGCAACAGCCTCATCATGCTGTTTTTGCAAGGTTGGCAGACTTTCAGTCTGATTATCGCTAGCATGGTAAGCTAACAAATCCTCGCATTTTGCAATTTCAGCTTTATTTTCAGCTAAACTAACTTCTAAGCGTGTTTTGTTAGCCGATTCAAATTTACGCTCACTCAACAACTCACGTTCAGCTAATTTTGCTTGTGACACTTGTTGACGTAAAGCTTCAACTTTTTGCGTAATGGTATTTTTGTTTTCTTTAATTTGCTCAATTTCAACTGTTAAAGCTTGTTTACGCGCAGCTATTTCTGCTAATTCTGCTTCAAGTGTTGTTTTTTGTGATTCCAAATCATGTGAACCACCATCTGTTTCTGATTCTTGCAGACGTTCGCAAAGCTGGTTAATGTCGTTCAAGCGTTCAGCCAATTGTTGGTATTCAAGCTCTGCTTTTTGTTCAGCAAAACGCGCTTCCTCTCCTTGCGCTTTGAGACTAGCTAAAATTTCCTTATTAGCTCTCAAAGCATCTTGGAGTTCTTGCACACGCTTTTCTTGTTTGATTTGCTGAGCCTGTAAGTCTTGTAATTCAGCCACAAGATTATCTAGTTCAGGTTTAATAAATGTGGTATTATTTTGACGATTTGCCCCACCTGAGAAAGAACCACCAGGGCGAATTTCTGTACCATCAAGTGTTACAATACGCACTTGATAACGAAGCGCACGCGCAGCTTTATTAGCATTGTCAACCGTGTCAAAAACCGCAGTTCCCCCAAGAAGATTTTGGAAGATATTTTCCAAACGATTATCAAATGAAACTAAATCACTTGCAACACCAAGAAAACCTTGACTTGAAGCCAAAATTGAATGATTTTGTTGCGATAAGTGACGTGGTTTTATAGTCGTTAAAGGCAAGAATGTCGCACGTCCTTGACGATTTTTCTTTAGAAAGGCAATCGAGCGTTTAGCTGCTCCCTCATCTTCGACAATAACGTGCTGGCTTGACCCACCAAGTGCAATCTCAAGAGCAGTCTGATAATCTCGCTCAAATGTCAAATGCTCACTAACCGCACCAATAATACCACCTAGCTGACTTGAAGCCTGTAGAACCGACTTAACCCCAGCATAGAAATTGCTGTGATTTTTAAGAATAGATTCCAGACTAGCCTTGCGAGCCTCTTTTGATTTGATAACATCCAATTGGTCAAACATTTTAGTTTGCTCTAGTTGGTAATCTTTTTCGGCTTGAACAGTTTGCACGTGTAACGTTTGATAGTCATCAAGCAAGACTTTGACTTTTTCACGAGCTGCTTCAAAGTTTTCTAAAGCCTCTTTTGCCGTTAATTTTACTTCTGCTAGCGTTTCTTGCGTCTGTGCCAATTCTTCTGATTTTGATTCTGACAATTGCTTTTGATTGTCAATATCAGCAATCGTTGCTGTCAATTTATTCGATAAATCAGCTTCTTTTTGCATTAACCCAACAAACTCTTCACGAAGTTTTTCGATAACTTGGTCTGGGTCGGTTGAAAAACGGTCTAATTCAGCCTGCAATGCTTGAATATCAGCTGTCGTCTGGGCTAATTTGGCATCTAATTGTGAGAGGTGCTGCTCTTTTTGTGCCAATTCTTTTGTTAATCTCGCTTGATTTTCCTTCAAATCAGCCAATTGCGAGCTTGCAGCTTGTTTTTTCTCTTCTTTTTGACTTGATTCTAAGGCAATCAAATCCATTTGGCGCTCAAGGTCAGAAATTGCTCTGGTAATATCAAGCAATCCTTCTTGTCTTCTTGATATTTCTTCAGACAATTGATGACGTTTTTCTTTCAAGTTTTGATTTTGTCTTTCAAATTGCTGGCGCTGTTCATAATAAGCTGTCAAATCAGCTTTAATAGCTGTTAAAGACTGATTTAATTCTGCTAAACGCTCCTTATCAGCCTGAATATCTTTAACCAGAATATTCAAATGAAGTTGCTTACGCTCATCTTCCAAGCCAAGAAATTCTTTAGCCACTTGTGCTTGACGCTCCAATGGCTTAACTTGTGTTTCCAACTCATAGATAATATCATCCAGACGATCCAAATTATCCTGTGTTTGATTAAGCTTGGTTTGGGTTTCTTTCTTACGTGTCTTGTATTTTAAAACACCTGCGGCTTCTTCAAAAATAGCACGACGTTCCTCAGGTTTACTGTTAAAAATTTCTTCGACACGCCCTTGTGAAATCACAGAAAACGAATCACGTCCCAAGCCTGTATCCATAAATAAATCATGAATATCACGCAAGCGCACCTTACGTCCGTCAATCAAATACTCGCTGTCGCCATTACGATAAATATGACGTTCTACACGAATCGTTTCTTTGGCGTCTTTAATAAAGCCATCAGAATTATCCAAGGTCACAATAACCTGAGCATAGTTTAATGGCTTACGATTCTCAGTTCCTGCAAAAATAACATCTGGCATCTTGCCACCACGCAAATTTTTAGCAGAAGATTCACCGAGCGCCCAACGCAAACTTTCTGTAATATTGGACTTACCAGAGCCATTAGGACCTACAACAGCTGTAACTCCCTTATCAAATTCAATGGTTGTCTTGTCTGCAAAGGACTTAAAGCCCTGCATTTCGATTTCTTTTAAATACATAAAATAAGAGATAAAAAGGCAAATTACCTTCCTGAAAAGAAGCTATTTAACTAGCCTTCTTTTCCTAGGTTTATCACATATCGCCTAGGACAGGTTGGACATTTGCCTCATCAATTTCCTTTCAAATGTCTTATTGAAGCAAGGCTAGAGCATTTTTAGCAGCATCTTGCTCAGCCAATTTCTTAGATCTTCCGATTCCTTGACTTTTGGCTTCATCATTAACGTACACAGTCACTTCAAAGACTTTAGCGTGTGCCAGTCCTGATTCGTTTGAAACACGATAATCAATCGTCACATCACCGCGACTTTGTAACAACTCTTGAAGCGTTGTTTTGTAATCTTTCACGCGCTCAAAATTACCTTTTTCAACTTGTGGAATCATCACCTGGTTTAAGAATTTATTGACGGCTTCAACACCTTGATCCATCAACAAAGCTCCAAGAAATGCCTCAAATAAGTCACCTAAAATCGTATCACGATTACGACCACCAGATTTTTCTTCACCATTTCCTAATTTGATAAATTCATCAAATCCACAGTAACGCGAAAAACCTGCTAGAGACTCTTCACGTACAATGACGGAACGCATTTTTGACAAGTCTCCCTCTGGTTTTTCCGGATACTTTTCAAACAAATATTGCGAAATCAAAAGTTGAAGAACTGCGTCTCCTAAAAATTCCAAGCGTTCATTGTGTGAAATGTTTAGGAGGCGATGTTCGTTTGCATAAGAAGTGTGGGTAAAAGCTGTTTCTAGCAAAGTTTTATCTTCCAAAACAATTCCGAAATCTCGCTGAAGTTTTGTATCTAAAGCTTGCATGATAAATCTCCCTTCAAAAAATAGTCTATATCCTTATCTTATTTAAAACGTTTCTTTTCAATCATTCATTGAGTGATTAAAACGCTTTTTCTACCATAGACTATTTTATTATACCAGAAAAGTCATAAAAAAGGGAATTCCTCCAAAAAATCCCCTTAATTTCTTTCTATTTAATGCAATTTATTTTGGTCTTGAATTTATAGTGTAAATGCACAATAAAAACTGTCCAACGGATAGTTAGAATGTAATCAAACTTACTATATAACCAAAAATAAGTTACAAATAATTATTACCTTTGTTCAATTTTAGAACTCTTTACAAGCTTGCTCCCAACAAAACCGTGGTGAAAGTGGCTGAATCATCAATAAAAACAGCCGCACGGAAGTTTTGAGATTTCAAGTCCAAAACTTAGGCATGGAATTCCTTGGATTCCTTCGACAGTCCACACCACCTAAGGGAAGTGTCAAAAAATTTCACAAACCTAAACTTTTATAACTCTGTTAATGGTGTTGCTTCGTCTGGTGAGGTGTCAAAGACTTTCATGTCATAATCAACCCCAAAGTCAGCTTGAATAAGATTATTTTCCATGGTCATGTGAGCCAATTCTTTGATATTGTTTTCTTTACTCAAATGTCCAAGGTAAATTTTCTTCGTGCGATTTCCAATGGTTCGAATCATTGTCCCAGCACCATCTTCGTTTGACAAGTGTCCTTTATCAGATAGGATACGTTGTTTCAAACTCCACGGATAAGAGCCTGAACGTAAAATCTCAACGTCATGATTCGATTCAATCAAGTAACCGTCAGCATTTTCAATAATTCCTGCCATGCGGTCACTAACATAACCTGTATCTGTTAAGACAACAAATGATTTATTATCTTTCATCAAACGATAAAATTGTGGCTCAACGGCATCGTGGCTAACACCAAAACTTTCAATATCAATGTCACCAAGTGTCAATGTTTTCCCACGTTCAAAAATATGTTTTTGAGCTAAATCAAGCTTTCCGATCATATTTCGCTCATCAATCATTTGCCACGTTTTTTCATTCGCATAAACATCAAGATTATAACGACGTGCTAACACCCCAACCCCTTTGATATGGTCAGAATGTTCGTGTGTGATAAAAATAGCATCTAAGTTTTCTGGTTTGCGGTCAATTTCAGCAAGAAGACTGGTAATTTTCTTACCAGTCAAACCCGCATCAATCAAAAAACGTTTTTGTGGTGTTTCTACATAAAAAGAATTCCCAGTTGAACTGGAGGCTAAAATACTATATTTAAAAGCATTTTCAGACATCTACTCTTCTTCATCCTCCCATTCATCATAAATTTCAGAATCTTTTTCGTAAAGAAGCACAATCGTAAAGGTCGACCCTTTTCCGTAAGTACTTTGTGCCCAAATAAAACCTTTATGTTGTTTGACAATTTCTTTTGCGATAGCTAAGCCAAGCCCTGAACCACCTTGGGCACGACTTCGAGCCTTATCCACACGATAGAAACGGTCGAAAATCAAAGGCAAATCTTTTTTAGGAATACCAAGCCCCTCATCAGAGATTGAGATAATCAACTGTGTTTCCGTCGTTTTCATGCTAACTGTGATTTTTCCACCATCTGGTGAATATTTGATAGCATTATTAAGGATATTATCCAAAACCTGCGTCATCTTATCAGGGTCAATTTCAAGCCAGATTGATTTAATAGGATAGTCCCTGACAATCTCATACTGTTTTCCGCTGATTGTATGTTGGCTTTTAATTTGATCAAAACGGTTAAGAATTGATGTCATAAATGCTGTGAAATTTGTCATTTCCACTATCAATTGAACTGTCTGATTATCAATACGCGATAAATTAAGCAAGTCTGAAATCATACGAATCATGCGGTTTGTTTCATCTAAAGATACTTTGATAAAACTTGGCGCAATGTCTTCTTTGAGCGCTCCTTCATCTAAGGCTTCCAGATAAGATTTTACAGACGTTAATGGTGTTCGCAATTCATGACTAACGTTAGAAACGAAAAGACGACGCTCACGGTCTTCTTTTTCTTGTTCGGTTATGTCATGCAAAACAGCAATCAACCCTGAAACAAAGCCACTATCACGACGATTTAGAGCAAAACGAATACGTAAAGTGATAAATTCATCTGTTTCGTCACGACGGTTCAAGACAATTTCAGGTGTTTTTGACACCAAATCATGATAACTATAAGTGCTATCAGAACCTAAAATATCAACAATATTCATCTGCAAAGCTTCTTCACGCTCTAAATTGAGTTGTAGTTGCGCGGTCTGATTAATCATTGTGATATTTCCATCACGGTCAGTCGACAAGACACCGTCTGTCATATAAGATAAGATACTCGCCAAACGATCCTTTTCTTGTGCCAAATTTTCCTGTGCTAAACGAAAGACTGTTGACAAATCATTTAATTGGTCAGCTAACTCAGCTAAGTCTCTATCTTTTTCAATAATAATATCTTCTGTGTATTTTCCTGTGATAAGCTCTCGCACTTTACCACTCAAACGTCGAATATTAACAGAAGTTCGATAATCTCTTATCGCTAAATAAACAAAATAAACTGCGACAAATGCTAAAAGAAAAAGAATGGCTTGTTCAAAATAAGTTAAATTTTGTAACATTGTATCATTCATATGACTTCATGTAATACCCAACACCACGACGTGTCAAAATATATTCTGGACGGCTTGGTGTGTCTTCGATTTTTTCACGTAAACGACGAATGGTTACGTCAACCGTACGCACATCACCAAAATAATCGTAGCCCCAAACGGTTTCCAAAAGATATTCACGGGTCATGACTTGTCCCATATGTGTTACCAAATGATGAAGTAATTCAAACTCACGGTGTGTTAATTCGATATCTTCACCACGTTTTTGTGCCACAAAGGCATCTGGTAAGATTTTCAAGTCGCCAATTGTGATTTCTGAATTTGAAGTAGAAGTATTTTCTTCAGCAACCGCTATTTCAATATTTTCTGTACGACGAAGGTGCGCTTTAACACGCGCCAACAATTCACGATTTGAAAATGGTTTGGTTACATAGTCATCTGCACCGATTTCAAGTCCGATAACTTTATCAAACTCGCTATCCTTAGCAGACAACATAATGATTGGAATATGACTTGTCTTGCGAACTTCTTTAGCCACTTCAAGTCCGTCCAATTCTGGCAACATCAAATCCAAGAGAATCAAATCTGGATCTTCTTCCTCAAACTTTGTAATAGCTTCACGACCATCAAAAGCCGTTACGGTTTCATAACCCTCTTTAGTTAAATTAAATTTAATAATATCCGAAATGGGTTTTTCATCATCAACGATAAGAATTTTTTTCATATGCCACCTCTTTATTCTTCGTAAGTTATTAAAAAATCCTCAAACAACGATTTCATGTTCAGTCACCAAAATGACTTCTGCCCTAAATTATATCAAAATTCGACTTTAATTGGAAATATTGGGCGTTTTTGACATCATAAAGTAACATTTGAAACAATAAGATTATTATTTTTAACCCTTTATTTGTTGAAATTTTCTAAATATATTTGATAATTGCTACCCCTTATGTTAATATAGACTAACTTATAATGTCAGATGTAAGATTACCTGACAAAGAAATCTTATCTTTGAAAAGGAGACAAGCGTGGCACTAATTGAATTTAAAAATGTCGAAAAATACTATGGGGAATATCATGCCCTTAGAAATATTAACTTAGAAATTGAAAAAGGTCAGGTTGTTGTACTTCTAGGTCCTTCAGGTTCTGGTAAATCAACACTTATCCGTACAATGAATGCTCTTGAATCTATTGACACAGGGAGCTTAAAAGTAAACGAGCATGAGGTTTCTTCTGCAACAGCTAAAGACCTTGTGCAACTTCGCAAAGAAGTTGGCATGGTATTCCAACATTTTAACTTGTACCCACATAAAACAGTGTTAGAAAATGTGACTTTGGCACCAATTAAGGTTCTTGGTAAATCAAAACAAGAGGCTGAAGCTATCGCTGAGCAATACTTGACTTATGTTAACATGTGGGATCGTAAAGATTCATTCCCAGGAATGCTTTCTGGTGGACAAAAACAACGTGTGGCAATCGCTCGTGGTTTGGCAATGCAACCAGAGTTATTGCTTTTTGATGAGCCTACTTCTGCTCTTGACCCTGAAACAATCGGTGATGTTCTTGCTGTTATGCAAAATCTTGCCAAAGAAGGAATGAACATGGTCGTTGTCACTCACGAAATGGGATTTGCCCGTGAAGTTGCTGACCGCATTATTTTTATGGCTGAGGGGGAAATTTTGGTAGATACTACTGATGTTCAAGGTTTCTTTGATAACCCAACTGAACCACGTGCTAAACAATTCTTGAGCAAAGTCATTAATCACATAAGTGACACTGTCTCTCAGAAATAAGGGGATGCTTATGAAGAAAAAACTAGGTTTAGCCATTTTAGCCAGTCTGTCACTTATTTTATTGACACTTTTTACTGGCAAAACAACATTTGCAGATAGCGTATCTGAACAAGTCAAGAAAATTCAAGACGCTGGCGTTTTAAAAGTCGGTGTTAAACAAGACGTTCCAAACTTTGGTTATTATTCAGCCGAAACTGGAAAATACGAAGGTATGGAAGTTGATTTAGCTAAAAAAATCGCTAAAAAATTAGGGGTTAAAGTTTCATTTACAGCAGTTACTGCTCAAACACGCGAAGCGCTTTTAGATAATGGACAAATTGACATCTTGATTGCAACTTATACCATTACTGAAGAACGTCAGGCTTCTTATGCGATTTCTGATCCTTATTATTATGATGAGATTGGTTTCTTGGTTAATAAATCAAAAGGTTATGATAGCATTGCTGATTTGGACGGCTTGACAATCGGTGTTGCCCAAGGTTCAACAACTAAATCAGCTATTGAAGAATATGGTGAAGCACACAATCTAAGCTTTAATTTTGTTCAACTCGGTTCATATCCAGAATTAGCCATTTCACTTTATGCTAATCGTATCAGTGCTTTCTCTGTTGATAAATCTATCTTGACTGGTTATGTCAGCAAAAAAACAGAAATCATTGACGAAGGGTTCAACACTCAAGAATACGGTATCGCAGCAACAAAATCTAATCAGTCTGTGATTGATTACATCAATGACTTGCTTGCTGATTGGAAAGCTGATGGTAGTTTGCAAAAACTTTTTGACAAATACGATTTAACGCCTGCAACGGCTGACGATAATTAAGAGAGGAGAGATTGACATGTTTTTATTAACCGCAGCTGCGAGTCCATTTGCCCTCTCACGTTGGGCAGATTTCTTTGCCAATTTTAGTGAATTTGCAAAAGGCTTCTTATATACGTTGGGAATGTCTATTTGCGCCTTGATTTTAGCCTTTGTTTTAGGGGTTATCTTTGGTGCTATGTCATCATCTAAGAATAGAGTTCTAAAAGCAATTGCCCGTGTTTATGTCGAAGTTTTCCAGAATACACCTCTTCTAGTGCAATTCGTTTTCGTTTATTACGGTCTTGCCATTATGACTAACGGTGTTATCATGATTTCAACATTCTTCACAGCTGTTCTTTGCGTTGGGATTTACCATGGTGCTTATATCGCCGAAGTTATTCGTTCAGGGATTGAAGCTGTGCCAACAGGGCAAACAGAAGCTGCTCTTTCTCAAGGATTCACTTATAATCAAACCATGAGTTTAATTATCCTGCCACAAGCGGTGCGTACAATCTTGCCACCACTCACTAACCAAGTGGTTAACTTGATTAAAAATACATCAACGGTCGCTATCATCTCAGGAGCAGATATCATGTTTACAGCGAAAGCTTGGGCATATGAAACAACTAATTATGTTCCTGCCTTTGCTGGTGCAGCACTTCTTTATTTCATTATGTGTTTCCCTCTTGCAACATGGGCACGTCGTAAAGAAGAAGAAAACAAGAAATCATATTCACTTTAGGAGGAGAATAAATGTCAGTATTAACAACTACCAACATTAGCTTTATCCTCCAAGGATTGTGGCTAACGATTTATATTTCATTTATTTCAATTGTACTATCAACACTTATCGGAACAGTGCTTGCTGTCATGCGTAACGGAAAAAATCCGATTCTTCGTTGGATTTCAAGTATTTATATTGAATTTGTCCGCAATGTTCCAAACTTGCTTTGGATTTTCATTATTTTCCTTGTTTTTCAAATGAAATCAACGCCAGCAGGAATTACTGCCTTCACTGTCTTTACTTCTGCTGCTCTTGCTGAAATCATTCGTGGAGGATTAAATGGTGTTGATGATGGGCAAACAGAAGCTGGTCTAGCACAAGGAATGACAAATTTCCAGATTTTCATTTACATTATTTTTCCACAAGCATTCCGTAAAATGCTGCCAGCTATCATTTCACAATTCGTAACAGTTATCAAAGATACGTCATTGCTATATTCAGTTATCGCTATTCAAGAATTATTTGGTAAAAGCCAAATCTTGATGGGACGTTACTTTGAAGCAGACCAAGTTTTTACACTATATGCTTTGATTGCTGCCATTTATTTTGTGATTAACTTTACCATTTCAACAATTTCACGCCGATTGGCTAAAAAATGGGAAAAAGCTGCCGAATAATAAATCAAACAAAAAGAGGCTGGGCAAAAATGAACTGCACCCCAAAAGTTGGACAGAAAAAATCTAACTTTTGGGGTGTTTTT